>MPMF02244959.1_pt1 | contig 84302 bp, 72 predicted proteins | sample 1617271 | NCBI WGS metagenome assembly MPMF02 (sample SAMN05944812, study PRJNA350692) | marine metagenome | biome: marine; feature: ODZ; material: water; isolation source: 120 m water sample prefiltered with 30 um filter, filtered on to 0.2 um... | place: Pacific Ocean | collected 2012-04-09... | reverse complement strand
TGAGCGGATCTTTGAAAATATATATCGTTGGCAGAAGAAATTATTTAGACCAATTATCAAAAACTTCATTGATGACTTTATTCTCGATAAAAATCATCTGCTACCACAGAGAATCTATAAGTAATAGTGCGTAAGTCCTATTTATTTAATACAAATTAATCAATTTTTCTTATTTATAGATTTGATTAGTATAAATGTAGATTTTAAATGAGGCCGAACTCATGCAAAAACCATTTACACAACTTGGACAGCGGCACAATCTGATCCGTCAATTCACCCCCAACTGGTTCACTGTCAGTATGGGAACAGGTGTTGTGGCATTAATTGTATCAGAGTTTCCGATGTTAAAGGCATTCACATGGCAACTCGGCACAGGGCTGTGGTATTTCAATATTTTACTGTTCGTACTTTTTAGTGTGCTATATGGCTTACGTTGGGCATTTTATCCGCACGAAGCCAAACAGATTTTTCAACATCCAAGCATGAGTCTATTTTTAGGGACGATCCCGATGGCACTGGCCACCATCCTCAATGGCTTTTTAAAGTATGGTCAGCCTATTTATGGCGACATAGCAGTACAGATTGCTCAAACGCTCTGGTATGCAGATATAGTCTTGGCACTCTTGGTGGCGTGGGCAGTTCCTTTTGCCATGTATCGACATCAGGAGCATGCTTTACAGCAGATGACCGCGGTGTGGTTATTGCCGATCGTGGCCTGTGAAGTTGCAGCCAGCAGTGGTGGTTTATTACTGGGGCATTTGGCAGCTGATACTCATGCCGTTGCGATTTTATTGGGTAGTTATGTGTTGTGGGGTGTTTCAGTATTACCCGCCTTTGCAATTTTAACGATTTTAATGTTGCGATTGGTCTTACATAAACTGCCTGAAAAAGAGTTGGCGGTCAGCAGTTGGTTGGCTTTGGGACCGATAGGCACTGCTGCTTTGGCATTATTGGTTTTGGGGCATCAGGCACCGACGCTGATGGCAAGTTTGGGCTTAGCACAACTGGGTCAGTTATTTCATCAGGCAGGGATTTTGGCCAGTTTAATCCTGTTGGGCTTTGGACTGTGGTGGTTGGGGATTGCGGTACTGACGACTTTGCACCATGCCAAACAAGACTTGCCGTTTAATTTGGGCTGGTGGGGACTGACCTTCCCATTGGGCGTATATACGCTAGCAATCTTAACCTTAGCCCAACAACTCAATTTGGCCTTCTTGTATGCTGTTGGCTATGCTTTTGCAACCATACTGATGTTGTTATGGAGTTTGGTCGCAACCAAAACGGCACAGGGTTTTTATCAAGGTCATTTGTTCTAGGACTTACGCATTGACGGATTCAAAAAAGTATTAAAATACTTTATAAAGTATCTGTGATCAGACGAATTAAACATGCTTCTACAGCAACTTGTACTCTACCCATTTATATGGGCTTTCTCATGACAGAACCGAACTCTATTAGCTGCACACAACTTGCCGAGACTTATAATATCTCGCATGATAGTGTAAATCGCTTTCTAGAGCGTGAAGACTACACACCTCACGACCTATATCAGGAAGCAATTCAACATATTGATAATAATAAACTTATAGTCAGTATTGATGATACTGTTTTAGATAAACCGTATAGTCAGCATATGGACTTGGTTAGCTATTTTTGGTCAGGCAAACACCACCGTTCCGTCAAGGGTATTAATCTCATTACCTTGTATGCGACAGATCAAAATGGTCAAAATATTCCAATTAATTTCCGAATTTATGACAAATCTGAAAGTAAAACCAAGAATGATTACTTTATGGATATGTTAAGTGAAGTACTCAGTTGGGGTGCAAAGATTCAATTTATTACAGGTGATAGTTGGTATTCATCGACTGGAAATCTAAAAACCATAAGAAAACATGGTATTCGATTTATGTTTGGTATCGACTGTAACCGTAAGGTTTCCCCAGAAAAAGGACAATGGTTTCAACTGCGTTTATTGCCGAATTTCCATCAGGGTCAAGTGGTCTGGCTCAAAGATTTTGGCTTTGTACAATTATTTAAGACTCAGTTAAAAGAACAGCAGAGGTTTTATATTGTGCATCAAGATGAAGATGATTTATTGTCCTTTGAAGGTTTTCATGAATTACATTCAAGTCATTGGAAAATAGAGCAATATCACCGGGTGATTAAACAGGTTTGTCATATTGAAAAGTTTCAAGTAAGACGATCTAAACTGATTTTGAATCATATTTTTTCAGCCTTGATGGCCTACGTTGAGATACAAAAGAACCAGTTTGAGCGGATCTTTGAAAATATATATCGTTGGCAGAAGAAATTATTTAGACCAATTATCAAAAACTTCATTGATGACTTTATTCTCGATAAAAATCATCTGCTACCACAGAGAATCTATAAGTAATAGTGCGTAAGTCCTACATTAAATAAAAAATTAAAAGATCTCATCCAAACTTGGTGCAGCCCAACTTTATTTATCGATGTTCGGTTGATTTTAGATAAAGATAACGTCAGTCCTCTGTGTCTTGATTCTAGTCATGAGTTGGGGTTGGGGCAGGGTACATTTCTAATGCCATCAGAACAATTGCATCATAACAAGGAAACTCGTTATGCACTTTTGGGAGCGGCATAATGATTAAGAAAATCCTTGCAACTTTGATGAGCTGCTTTGTATTGGTTGCTCTGATTGTGATTTTTTACTGGCGTGACACACAATATCAACCTGAATCTACTGATTTAATTAATTATTTTATTTTTCTACCTATTGTTATCACAGTTGTTTTACTTTCACCGTGGTTCGTTTATAGCGTTCATCAACATCGCAAGAAGAAAAAGCAGCAGGCATCGAGTCAGCAAGATGAGAGGAGTGATCAGAAGGTTGATGCAGAGCAAGTTAATCAATCTAGCCAATGGATAGCATTGAATGTATTTGCTGCGAGTGCTTATCACTCTTTTGGTGAAAATGATGCAATTGTTGAGGGAATCAAACAATTTACTAGCGCGCAACTTGATACAGCGCTTTTGAATTTTCAAGGACTACCGATTTTATCTTATCGAGTTGCTGATTTAGATCAACAACTCGAACATGATGAAGAATCTGAGCAAGCTTTTCTATCAATTCGTCAGCAACGTATTACCGCATTGCTTCAGCATCAAATTGAACAAAATACTGAATTCCTCATGCGGGTTTCTCAGCATTTAAAAGCTTCAAGTTTATTCTATGAAAGCCAAAGTCTGTATGAATACCGTATGCATCCTGCTTGGACTGATCCAATGCATGATAGTGAAGAAGATCTAGAACCTCAGCAGGTTCAACAAGTTTATCGTATAGACAAACTCAATTTACATATCCTACTGTCTGAAGACCTCCTACATACGTGGAATGAACATGATTGTAATGAATATATCCAAACCATTTTTTATGATTTAGAAATCATTCCTCAAAAATTGCATATCGAATATCACTTTGTGAGTTCTAAATCCTCTGATCAATATTTACTTGAATTATTTGATCGTATTCAAAAACAACCTCATGAGATTTCATGGTTGATTGCTGTCGATTCTGAAATTGATCAAGAAGTTATTGATGAAAAGAGCTGGAACACGAATGCCTATATTCCAGCTGAATTTATCAATAGTTGTTTTGTGGCGCATCCAAGTCTAGAAATAGAGCAGTCCCAGCCTGTAAAAACTTTAAGGTTGGTTGCTCATCAAAATAATTTAAATCAAATATTTAAAGAGTTAGATATCCATGATTTACCGCAATATCAAGATGAAGCTCCATTTGTATTTGTTGCTGAAGATGGATCAGACATCAAAGTTGTAAAGAGACTTGAGCAGTTTTTTGGACAAAGTTCAGTTGAGCAACATCATTATTTGTACTGTAAACCTGCAGTTGGAAATACGTTAAATGTCGCAAAAGTTTTTGCAGTCTTGCTGGCTGCTCAGCTTTCGGATCAATACGTCGCGTTTGTTTATAGTCAAGATTTAAAAGCATTTTTTCAAACTTTCCCAGAGGTCTCAGCAGATCAGGAAAGTGTAGCAATTGCTGATTGATTAATTTTATTAAGAATTCGAGAACTCAATGTACATCATTTTAGGTTATCTATGGCAGTACATCACAAATCCTAAGGCAATCATTGCTTTATCATTATTTGTGGCGCTTATTTCCTCATATTCTTCTATTCCTCGCCATATCTTTTGGGCGTTGGCTGCGACTTATGCTTTGGGGCTAATTGTTTATGGAATTTATTGGTTAATACAAAGAAAACGCCATGCTGCACAAGGCGAAGAGCTTGCTAATGCGATAGAGCAAGAAGGCAACTCAGAAAATGCTCAACAAAAAGATAAAGCCGAGTTGCAACTGATCAATCAGCAGGTGAAAGAATCAATTCAATTGATTCGTAAATCTAAATTGGGGGACAAAAAGGGCAATGCTGCTTTATACGAATTGCCTTGGTACATGGTGATTGGTAATCCTGCTGCTGGGAAAAGTTCTGCAATTTATAATTCTGGATTGAAGTTTCCATTTGAAGAAACACATCAAAAAATGGTTTCAGCAGGGCTGAGTGGAACGCGTAACTGCGATTGGTTCTTTTCAACAGAAGGTATTCTATTGGATACAGCAGGGCGTTATTCCGTTTATTCTGAAGACCATTCTGAATGGTTAGGCTTTTTAAATATTTTGAAGAAAAACCGTTCAAAATCACCCGTAAATGGCCTTATTGTGATTGTCAGTATTGCTGAGTTGGTTAGTCAAAGCCCTGAAAGTTCATTAAAACTAGCTAAAAACTTACGCGCTCGAATTCAAGATTTGACTGAAAAATTAGAAGTTGTGGTTCCAGTCTATTTAGTTTTCTCAAAAATGGACTTAATTGCTGGTTTTACTGAGTTCTTTGATTGCTATGAATCTCAAGAATACAATCAAGCTTGGGGTGCTACTTTACCTTATGAGCAAAGTTCATCTCATAATGCCGTTGAACTATTCGATAAGCATTACAGCATTCTTTACGATGGATTAAAAAGTGTTAGTACAACGCATTTGAGTCGTCGTCATTCACAAAATATTTCACCAAGCGTGATGACATTTCCACTGGAGTTTAAAACACTAAAACCAGCATTGAAGAGTTTTATTGGAACATTATTCGAAGAAAATCCTTATCAATTCCAGCCTGTATTCCGTGGTTTTTATTTCACCAGTGCTTTACAGGAAGGTGCTATTGAAAGTCCAATGACTGAAAATATTGCCCAAGAATTCCAATTACAGCAAATTTCAAATCAAGATCAGGATGGAATAAACTCTTTGCTTACACCTAATCATGGTTACTTCTTACAAGGTCTTTTCTCGAATGTGATCTTACGAGATAAGGATCTCGTTAAACAACATATTAATCCTGCTAAAAAACGTCAGCGTTATATTGCTTTTATTGCTGCTTTGGTGGGTGTGTCTTTGGTTCTGGGCGTATGGGTATGGTCATATCGAAATAACCAGCAATTGATTGCAGATGTACAGGCGGATTTAGATAAAGTTGTACATTTAGAAAAAGCATCTGGACAACAATTATCAACCCAACTTGAATCTTTACTGATTTTGCAAGAGCGTTTACAACAGCTAGATGAATTTGATGCAAATCGCCCTTTAAAATTTAGTTTTGGTTTATATCAAGGTAATCAGTTACGCGAAACTCTAAAAGCTGAGTATCTGAAAGGGGTTCAGCAGATTGTTTTAACACCGACACAGCAAAATATTGCACAGTATTTACAGCGTGTGAAAAATAATGAGGCAACGCTCAAAGCCAATCATGCAAATGTTGAAATTAAACAAGTTGCCAAGACCCAACAATATTTAGAACCATCAGATAGCAATCCTCAAGATGCCTATAACGCCTTGAAAGCATATCTTATGTTGAGCAATCCTGAATATATGGATAGTAGTCATTTGAGTGATCAGGTGTCTAGATTCTGGCGCTCTTGGTTAGATGCAAATCGTGGTGATATGCCGCGTGGTGAGATGATTCAAGATGCTGAGAAAATTTTATCTTATGCGATGTCTTTAGCGAATCAAGAAGGTTTCCCTACGTTAGAAACAGATGCACAAGTGGTGGACCAAACACGCCAAGTTTTATTGTCTGTCATACGTGGTATGCCTGCGCGAGATCGTGTTTATAACGAAATCAAAATGCGTGCTGCAGTACGCTTCCCAGCAGTCACAGTTGGTCAAATCGTGGGCGAACAAAACCGTAATATTGTTTTGGGAAGTTATGCATTACCAGGTGTATTTACTCATAAAGCATGGGATGAATATGTAGAACAAGCGATTGATGATGCCGCAAATAAACCAACCAATAGTAAGGATTGGGTGCTGAACAGCAATCAATCTGATGATTTGACTTTCTCTGGTAGTCCTGAACAGATTCGTAAGCAATTGGTTGCATTATATAAGCAAGAATATGTAGCTGAGTGGAAGAAGTTTCTGAACGGTATTTATTACGCAAAAGCCGATCAATTCAGCCAGCAAGTAAAAACGATTGATGTTTTGGGTGAACCTGAAAACTCGCCAATTCGAGCATTATTACAACGGATTGCAATAGAGACGAACTGGGATAATCCGATTGTACAAGCTGAACTTGCTGTGCCTGAAAAAGGTTTTGTGGCATGGTTTAAACGAAAAGTTTTAAATAATACAGATGATAAAGCTGCTGCACAGGCAGTGAATAAAGCGCAAGGTGCGATCTCTCAAGAATATCAAATGTTCTATCAGCTCGTTCGTAAGCGGGATGATTTGCAAGATAAATCGTTGTTTGATGAGTACATGAACAATCTTGCTCAAGTGCGTAGTAAGTTTAATGATTTAAAAACTGCTGGTGAAATTGGGCCGAGCGCGATGACATTGGTGAAACAAACCATTAATGATCAAAACTCAGTCTTTAATGTAACTCAGAAATATGTTGATGAAAAAATGATGGTCGGTTTGAAAGACACCGATCAGCAATTATTACAAAAGCTATTGATGGGACCATTAACGCAATCATTTGCAAGTTTGATTGTTCCGACTCAGGATGAATTAAATAAACTATGGGGTATTCAAGCTTATCAACCATTCCAAGCGAATTTAAGTCAAAAATATCCCTTTAACTCAGGTGTTACTTTACAAGCAACAAGTAATGAAATAGCTCAAATTTTTGGTGAGACTGGAAGCATTTCAAGATTTGTTAAAGAAGCCTTAGATCCATTTGTCATACGCCGAGGATACGTTCTTACTTCAAAAACGTGGAAAGATTTAGGCATTAGTTTAAATCCACAATTTGTTATGGCTTTCCAACAATATGTTGAACCAATCAATGGGATGGCGACAGGCAGTTTAGATCAGCCTGCTGCTGCGCCTGCTTCAAATCAGTCTAATTTCCAATTTTATCCATTACAAAATCCACAGTATTTGTCTTACACGATTGATATCGATGGTCAGCGGATGGTCTTTGAAAATGGTATTCAGCAGTGGGTAAACTTCGTTTGGCCAAATAAGGGAGCGATTCCAGGTGCACGAATCACGGCTGTTGATTTAGAAGGGACGACGCATACGATTTTTGAAGAGCCCGGCGAATATGGGATTAACCGTTTAATTGATGCGGCACAACGCAAAGAACAAAATGGCAGCTTTGAAATGACGTGGACGAGCAAGGCCGAGCCATCTCTTTCAATTAAAGTAAAGTTCAGATTGATCAGTGGAAATAGCTCAGGAAATATTGGCTCTAGTCGTGGATATGCTGGATTGAAATTGGTCGATAAAGTGGTAACAGACAAAGCTGTTCGTGTTGTTGCAGCGCAAGCAACGCCAGCTGGAGAGGGTGTGAAAGCACCGCCAGTTTTATCACCACAATCAGGAGCAGTACAGCAATGATAGGGATGATCATCATTAAGCGAGAGGTGCTGATATGCGGCAATTAAAAAGCACCCCATTGTATTATGGAAAGACACCTGCAAGAGGGGATTTCATTAAGTCCAAAGGTCAATATGCTTTGATCCAAGTGCTTGATCAGTGGATTACTGAAGCACTAGAGGTTGCAATGCGTACTCCTGAGTTTAAACAACGCTACGCTTCCTTACCTGCACTTGACTTCTTTATTGCCAATCCAGCCGAGCCAATGTTTTTGGCTGCAAATTTGATTGCCAGTCAAGACAGTTCTGGACGTGCTTTTCCAATGGTGGTAAGTCAGCTACTCGAGGTTGAACAACCATACCAAAACCTATTGCAAGCGCCGTACATTTATAAAGCTGTTTTGGTGGATTTATTCCAAAGAAATAGAGTGCTTCGTAGTATTGCTGATACCAATATCATGATTGAAAAGTTGAATAATTTACCGAATGTTATTCAAGTATTTACATCCATTGAATGTAATAGCTTTTATGAAAATCATACGATGCACTCATTTGCTCAATTGATGAAGATTAATGTGTATGAATTGGCTCAAAGTATGATTGGTCTTGGGCTTTTGCTACAGCCAATTTTAAAGAGTGGTACAAACCGTTTAAATAAAGTGCTGATTCTTCCAATTAATAACCATATGTATTGTTATGAAATCGCTGCTTTTTGGGTAGGAATGATTGGTCGATTCTTAGGAAGTAGTAACACTGAGGTGTTAATAGGGATTTTACATCGCGATGAACCACTCCTGTTTATTGGCTTTCAAGGTGCAGACATTATGGCACTGAGTGATATTTTCACTCAAAACATGCAGAGTGAGCATTGGGTTTCTTTGATTCAAGCACAATGGATCGATGCTTATCTTGAACAGAATGCAGGTCTTGCGACATTAGAGCAATCTCTTTGTCAGCGTCAATTGAGCCTAAATCAAGGTTTAAAACTTTTCAGACAAACTTTTTTAGATGAGTAATGATGAAAAATAATTCGAAAGTGATATTGGCTACACTATCTTTTGGGCTAACTGTTTTAAGTTACAGTGCCGCGATTAATGCTGCCCCGATAGTCGTAGAGGGTGTTGTACCGAATGATGCAAGCAAACAGGCGATCTTAACTAAAATGCAGTCGGTTTATGGTGCAGACCAAGTCGTAGACAAAATACAAGTACGACCTGTTTCTGCGCCTAATGATTGGAGTGATTCTGTTACTCAAGTCATTACTTCTGATTTAAAAAAAGTGAAGCAGGGTCAATTGAATGTTCGTGGCACTCAGATCGAATTGACAGGAAAAATGACTGACCCGAATGAGATAACACCAACAACATCGAAATTTGAATCATTGGTTCAACAGCCTTATCGTTTTAGTGCACAACTTACGGTAAATCAAGCCGAGCAAAAAATTATTGACGATGCGCTTAAAAATCGCATCATCGAATTTGAATCAGGAAGTGCAATATTAACTGCGGCAGGTAAAAGTATTCTTGATGAAATGGCTATAGCGTTAAATAAAGTAGGTACTAAGAAAGTCAAAATCATTGGTCATACTGATAGTTCTGGTGATGCAGCTAAAAATACAATTTTGAGTCAAGAACGTGCTGTAGCTGTACAAAATTATTTAGTAAGTAAAAATATTGTGATCGATCGTTTGAGTACAGAGGGTAAAGGTTCTAGCCAGCCAGTCGCTGACAATGCAACTGCTGATGGGCGGAGAAAAAATCGTCGAATCGAGTTTGAAGTACTTTAATCAATTGAAAAGTATAAGAGAGATATCCACATGGCAACACCTTATATTGTTATAGGCTGTCCAACGACAGGTGGTGGGCAAGTAATTACTGGAAATAGTAGTTTTTTAGTTGAAGGCATTCCTGTTGCTTGTGTTGGCGATAAAGCAACTTGTCCAAAACATCAAACAGTTGCCACAATTATTGCGGGTGATCCCACAGTTCAAGTGATGGGTAAAGCTGTGGCAAGAGTAAATGATGCTTTGTCATGTGGTTGTAAGTTGTTGCCTAAGCAGAGTTTGGTGGTAAAGGGATAAATCTATTTTAAGAGATATTAGAGCTTAAAATACTTTGCTAACTAAGTATTCTAGCCGATACGTTTCCCTTAAATTTGAAAAGAATGATTAGCTAAATCTCATTTTTAGTGTATCTTTATCAAGCGATATGTTTTTAGAAACATATCGAAATATGAGGATAGAAAATGCTGATCAAAAGACATAAGAAACATACGATAGGGATGATTTTTGGAAGTTTATTAATAAGCTCTCAAATCTATGCAGCTGATTCAGTAACCATTTACGCTGCTGCCAGCTTAACCAATGCAGTAAATGAATTAGATGTGTTGTATGAAAAAAATTATAAGACGCAAGTGAAAACCTCCTATGCTGGGTCTTCAACATTAGCGAAGCAAATCGAGGCAGGTGCTCCAGCTGATGTATTTATGTCGGCAGACATACAATGGATGGATTACTTACAGAATAAACAAATCATTAACGCCAAAGCTCGTATTAATTTATTAGGGAATCGCCTTGTGCTGATAACCCCTAAAGATCATCCTCTAAAACTTAAAATGGTTAAAGGGTTCGATCCAAGTAAGGTACTACAAGGTAAGGTATGTACAGGGGATACCAATAGTGTTCCAGTCGGAAAATACGCCAAGCAAGCTTTAAACTCACTCGGATGGTGGGAAACGATAAAACCTCGGCTTGTTGAAACAGAAGACGTTCGAGTGGCTTTAAATTTTGTTGCTAGGGGAGAATGCCAAGCTGGAATTGTTTATGCAACAGATGCTGCTATCAGCAAAGACGTCGTGATAGCAGGTATTTTCCCAGAAGACACTCACCCTCCAATTATTTACCCGATTGGTCTAGTTAAAAAGAATGCGGATTCAGTAAAGTTCTATCAATTTTTACAAAGTCAGCAGGCTAAAACTATATTTCAAAAGTATGGGTTTAGCGTATTAAAGTGATTCAGTCATGATATTAAGCCCAGATGAGTTAGAAGTACTGAAGCTGTCTTGTAAAGTGGCTGCAAGTTGTCTCATCTTTAGTTTGATTCCAGCCATATTCATCGCTTGGGTTTTAGCAAGAAAAGAGTTTTTTGGTAAATCTCTATTCGAAACATTCATTTTTCTTCCTTTAGTTTTACCTCCAGTGGTGCCAGGTTATTTATTACTGCAAGTTTTTGGAAATCGTGGATTAATTGGGCAATATCTCGCACCTTATGGATTGGAGTTTGCATTTAATTGGAAAGGAGCTGTGTTGGCTTCCGCTGTTATGGGTTTTCCACTTCTGGTCCAATCGGTACGCTTAGCAATAGAGCTGGTTGATCAACGTTTAGAAATGGCTGCCAAAACTTTGGGTGCTTCTTCGCTTGGTGCTTTCATGCAAGTGACCTTGCCTTTAGCCAGTAGTGGAATTTTAGTGGGTGGAATTCTTTGCTTTTGTCGTAGCTTAGGTGAGTTTGGCGCGACCATCAGTTTTGTAGGTAATGTTGCAGGTGAAACACGAACTTTACCTTTGGCGATGTATAGTTTGATGCAACAACCAGATACTGAGACGGCTGTTTGGCGATTGATTATGATTTCATTGTCGGTTGCATTTTTTGCATTGTGGTTTGCTCAATGGTTCAACCGTTATCAAAGAAATAAACGTGGTTTTTCATCATGATTGATTGTCATATCTCGATCCAGCAAGGGCAGTTTCACCTTGATCAAGCTTTTAGCTCTGCACATGCTGTAGTTGGTCTATTTGGTGCATCGGGTTCGGGCAAGACAACAATTCTTCATAGCATTGCAGGTTTGATTACGCCTCAATCTGGATGGATAAAAGTTCAGGGTCAGACGTGGTTTGATCACCTACATAAAATAAACCTGAGCACGCAACAGCGCCGTGTTGGTTTAGTTTTTCAAGATGCACAGTTATTTCCTCATAAGAATGTAATGCAAAATCTGTTGTTTGGTTTTAAGCATATTCGACCAGAGCAGCGTCAGTTTGAACTCGACTATATTGTAGATTTGCTTAAATTAGGACATTTGACTGAGCGTATGCCGATCAAGCTTTCTGGTGGAGAAAAACAACGTGTTGCATTAGGACGTGCGTTGTTATATTCACCTCATTTATTGTTAATGGATGAACCGTTGTCTGCGCTTGATGCTGATCATAAAGCTGAAATTATTCCTTTTTTTCAAATGGTTAAAAATGAATTAAAGATTCCTATGCTTTATGTCAGCCATGACAAATCAGAGCTTGAACAACTGACCGAAGACATTTGGTATTTATAAGTAGCGTTGTAACAAAGCTAAAAACTTCTGCATTTCCTCATCATTTACATGATCTGCATCTTTCAGCACATGTTGTTTTAAATGTTGCTCTATGAGCTGATTCATTAAACCATTTACCGCACCTTTGACTGCGGCAACTTGTTGTAAAACTTCAATACATGAGCTTTCTGGGTTGAGTATGGACTTTTCAACAGCCGCAACTTGTCCTTGGATTCGTTTAACCCGATTTAAAATTTTCTTGTCATGATGGAGATGAGACATACTTTTTTTCCAAAAAAATATATACTGTAGGGGAGTATATTTTAAAGCTAAAACAAATGCAGCATAGTAACCTAGAAAGACGTCATTCACATCAGTTTGATCAAGGCAATCCTCTAGCGCAAAAGCGTATTTTAATTGCAACAATTTTGACTGCAATCATGATGGTTTTAGAAATAGCGGGCGGTTGGATTTTTAATTCAATGGCGTTATTGGCTGATGGTTGGCATATGAGCTCTCATATGTTGGCTTTAGGTTTAGCTTATTTTGCTTACCGAATGGCACGTCATTATGCGCATGATCCACGATTTAGTTTTGGTACTTGGAAAATTGAAGTCTTAGCTGGTTATAGCAGTGCAATCTTATTGATGGTTGTTGCTTTAATGATGGGTATTCAATCACTTGAGCGCTTATTTAATCCTGTTACGATTCATTTTAATGAAGCAATTCCGATTGCGATTGTTGGGCTAGTGATTAATTTAGTTTGTGCTTGGTTACTACATGAAGGTGGACATGATCACCACCATCATGATCATCATCATGGACATTCACACCATCACCATTCACATGATCATCATCATGATTTAAATCAAAAAGCGGCTTTTTTACATGTAGTTGCTGATGCCGTAACTTCAGTTTTTGCGATTATTGCTTTATTTGCAGCTAAATATTTTGGTTGGAATTTTTTAGATGCACTATTAGGACTTGTTGGAGCATTGTTGGTCGCAAAGTGGTCTTGGGGATTGATTCAGGAAACAGGGAAGACGCTATTAGATGCTGAAATGGAGCATCCTGTGGTCGCAGAAATTCGAGAGCTGATTGCAACGTTTAAGGATGTTGAAATTACTGATCTGCATGTGTGGAAAGTGGGCAAGGGTAAATTTTCTTGTATTCTCGGTTTAGAGACGACAAGTGCTGATTTAAACCCTGATCAAATCAAAGCTGAATTATCGATTCACGAAGAAATTGTACATGCCTCCATTGAGATTCATCACATCTAATCGATAAACCACACTAAAGCTGAATTCTCCTTAGCTCTAGTGTGGTTTGATTTTTTTAGATAAGTAAATATACGGCTAAACCACAAAGCGCTGAGACAAAAATCACGTACAGGACGTTGATTTGAAATTTAAATAAAGCGATCAATGCGGCAATGGTGATGAGTGCTGCACTATAATCAAAAGCTTGTTCAAAGCCATTTGGCCAAAGTACATGATAACTAAAAAATAATGCCAAATTTAATATGACACCGACGACTGCTGCTGTAATGGCAGTTAAAGGTGCTGTAAATTTCAATTCATTGTGGGTGGATTCGATAATTGGAGCACCAGCTAAAATAAATACAAAAGAAAAAAGAAAAGTAAACCACGTAACGATGATTGCACCTACAACACCAGCAATAAAGAGATGCTCTACACCGAATAAAGCTTGATTAAAAGCACCCACAAAACCGACAAAAGCAACGATCATGATTAATGGGCCTGGTGTGCTTTCACCTAATGCAAGACCATCAATCATTTGTGTTGGATTGAGCCATGCATAATGATCAACTGCACCTTGATAAACATACGGCAACACAGCATACGCGCCACCAAATGTCAGTAAAGCAGCTTTGCTAAAGAACCATGCCATTTGAGTATAGGTATGTTGCCAACCTAAGCTGAAGCTCAAAATAAGTATCGGCAAACACCATAAAATAGCGGCAATGATTAAAATTTTCCCGAGTCGAGACCAACTAAAGATCGCATGTTGGGGTAAAGGAGTATCATCATCAATGTGTGCAGTGCCGTATTTTTTTTGCTGATGCTGTGGAGCATTTTGTTGATTAAATAACTGAGGATAATATTTGCTGAATACATATCCAGATGCTGCCGCAAAAAAAATAATGAGGGGAAAAGGAAGACTAAATACAAAGATGGCAATAAATGCTGCGACAGCAATTAACCATAAAAGGTGATTTTTTAAAGTTCGATGGCCAATACGATACGTTGCATGAAATACGATGGCTGTCACTGCGGGTTTAATCCCATAAAAAAGCCCCGCAATAATTGGAACATCACCAAATTGAATATAAATCCACGACAATAAAATCAGTAGAAAGAGAGAGGGTAAAATAAACAGTATCCCTGCGATTAGTCCACCAACGTTTCGGTGCATCAGCCAACCCATATAGGTCGCTAATTGTTGTGCTTCAGGGCCCGGTAATAGCATGCAATAGTTCAGTGCATGTAAAAATCTTTGTTCTGAAATCCAGCGTTTTTGTTCAACTAGCTCGTGATGCATCACAGCTATTTGACCTGCTGGTCCGCCAAAACTGATAAATCCCAGTTTTAACCAAAACCAAAAAGCTTGCCAAAATGGGATTGCTGGCTGGGTTGAAACATCGTTGGATTGCTGCATTCAGATTTCTCAGTATATTCTTTTACTCATTTAGGTCATTGAAATAAATCACCTAAGTCAGACAGGATATCTTAACGATTGAATAATTCAGAATGATGAATATCTAAGGTAGCTTCAATTGAATTCATCAGATAATCTTAATTTCTATATATTAAAAAAAAATAAGTAACGCACTTTTTCTTATTTTTAATCATAAAGCGTGGCGCATAACATAAGTCGATATTGTTGAAAGATCATCTAATTATGGCCATCAAGAACACGAAGCCGCTCATTGTTACAGCAATCGTCCTAGTGGCGATTGTTGCTTTTATTGTCTATCAAAGTCAAAAAGATGCTACTCCAAACCTATCTAAAAATGGTCAGACCGTGGTGATAGCTTATCAAACTGGTGTGGATCCAACTAAGGTTGCTCAAGCCAATGGTGATTATGAACGTGATAGTAATCAAGCAATTCAATGGCGTAAATTTGATGCGGGTTCAGATGTGGTCAATGCATTAGCTTCGGGCGATGTCGTGATTGGCAATATTGGCTCAAGTCCATTGGCGGCTGCAGCCAGCCGTGATTTACCGATTGAAGTGTTTTTGGTGACAGCAAAATTAGGTGGTTCTGAGGCATTGGTGGTCAGCAACAAATCAGGCATTAAAACGCCGCAGGATTTGATTGGAAAAACCATCGCCGTGCCATTCGTTTCAACCACACATTACAGCTTATTGTCCGCTTTAAAGCATTGGAATATTGCAGACAATCAGGTCAAGATCATCAATTTGCGTCCACCTGAAATTACAGCGGCATGGGAACGTGGTGATATCGATGCGACTTATGTTTGGGAACCTGCATTGAGTAAAGTCAAAGCCAGCGGCCATGTTTTAACAGACTCGAAACAGGTCGGTGAATGGGGCGCGCCAACTTATGATCTTTGGGTGGTTCGTAAAGACTTTGCCGAGAAAAATCCTGAGTTCTTGAAAGCATTCGTGAAGACCAGTTTGCAACAGATCGAAGCCTATAACCAAGACCCAAAAGCATTTGAACAAAATGCGGACAATATCCAAAAAATTGCTCAACTGACAGGCTCTGATGCGAAAGATATTCCTTTACTGTTGTCAGGCAATATTTATCTGAATGGCCAGCAGCAACACGCGACTTTAGCAGGTGAATTTGCCAAGAATATTTTTGATACAGCGACTTTCTTAAAAAGTCAGGGCAAGGTCGATCAGGTGAAGCCTGATTATCAAGCCAATGTCACCACCCAATTCTTACAGCCATAGGAGATCGAAATGAGCGTATTAGCTGCTGAGCATCTTCATTTAACTTTTCCAAAGCAGACTGTACCTGTATTGCAAGATATCAATCTGAAGATTGAAGAAGGGACTTTGACGGTAATTTTGGGTGAGTCTGGCTGTGGTAAAACCACGTTGTTAAATATCTTGGCAGGCTTCCAAGCACCGAGTTCAGGTCAGATTAAACTGGATAATGAAGTCGTGACTGCGCCTGATGCGCGCCGTGCGGTGGTCTTTCAGGATCATGCCTTATTGCCGTGGTTAAATGTCTCGGAAAATATTGGTTTTGCTTTACAGCTCAAGGGCTTGAAAGCTCAAAAAATTCAATTGCAAGTCGATGCAATACTGAAAATTGTGGGTTTAAGCCATGTTGCTCAAGCCAATATCTGGGAATTATCGGGTGGCATGAAACAACGTGTTGGGATCGCACGTGCTTTGATTAGCCACGCAGCCTTTATTTTATTAGATGAGCCTTTTGCAGCTTTAGATGCTTTTACTCGTGAAACCATGCAACAGCTGGTTCTAGATCTGTGGATTGAACAAAATAAATCGTTCTTCCTGATTACTCATGACATCGAAGAAGCTTTGTTGTTGAGTAATCAACTGGTGTTGATGACAGCTCGACCTGGCAAGATCGTGGAAACTTTAAAGCTGGATTTTGCAGATCGTTATAAGCAGGGCGAATCGATTCGAGCAATTAAATCCGATCCAAAATTTATTCAATTACGTGAGCAATTGTTTGAACGTTTACGCGTGCAGAAACAAGCAGGGCATGAGGTGGCTGTATGACAGGGCAAGCAAAGAATACAGCCTATGAGGTGAGTAAGGTCGAGGAACTAGAATCGACAAACCAAGCACAGTCGGGTTCGTTTTTTAGTCCAATTGGTGCTTTTTTTACACGCCATCGTAGTTTAGCGCTGAGCCTTTCCAGTGTCTTGAGCGTATTGGTGATCTGGTATTTGATCACGGCATTAAAAATTGTCCCGAGTCTATTTTTGCCGAGCCCACAAGCAGTATGGCAAAAATTTCTAGAAGTCAGCCAACAAGGTTTTATGAAAGCCACTTTATGGCAGCATTTGGCCGCGAGTATTTCTCGTGTTTTGTTGGCTTTAGTTGCTGCGATTGCCATTGGTGTACCTTTGGGTTTATGGATGGGATTGAACAAATGGGTACGTGCTGTACTGGATCCTTTGGTTGAGTTATTGCGTCCGATTCCACCATTGGCTTATTTACCCTTATTGGTGATTTGGTTCGGCATTGGTGAAACCACCAAGGTACTTTTGATTTTCTTTTCGATCCTTGCACCTGTGATTATCAGCAGTACCCATGGCGTGCTGAGCCATCAGCTCAATCGTGAACGTGCCGCCTTATCGTTAGGGGCAAGCCAATCACAAGTGTTTTGGCATGTGATTCTGCCGACGGCCTTACCGCATATTTTAACGGGTATTCGTATTGGTTTAGGCGTTGGTTGGTCAACCTTAGTGGCATCAGAATTAGTCGCGGCAGATCGTGGTATTGGTTTTATGGTGCAGTCAGCGGCGCAGTTCCTGATTACGGATACCGTCGTGCTTGGCATTATTGTGATTGCGATTGTTGCAGTCAGTTTTGAATTATTCTTGCGTTGGTTACAACAGCAATTATCTCCTTGGTATGGTCAACAGCTGTAAGTGCAAATGGTAAAGATGAGAGAGTTAGAGATGACGTTAAATATTGAAATGATTAAACCAACAATCGGTGCAATTATTCATGATGTTGATTTAAACACGGCTGATGAAAATACTAGGCAACAAATTCAACAGGCTTTGCTGGATCATCATGTTATTTTCTTCCGCAATCAGCAGCTTGCACCTCAGGCGCAAGCGGAGTTGGCACGTAGTTTTGGTTCTTTGCACATCCATCCGATCTATCCATCTATTGATAATGTGCCTGAAATCATTGTACTGGATAGCTGGAAACAAAACTTGCGTGATAATGAGCTTTGGCATACCGATGTGACCTTTAGCCAGAAGCCACCATTGGGCTGTGTATTGCAAGCGATTAAGATACCGCCTGTAGGTGGCGATACGTTATGGTCGAGTGGGGCGGCTGCATTTGCTGTGCTAGATCAAGATTTACAGACGAAGTTAAAGGGTTTAACCGCAACGCATGATATTCGTCAATCTTTCCCGATTGAGCGTTTTGCGCATAATGATGTTGAGCGTCAAAAGCTGGAAGAAACCTTTAAGCGAAATCCACCTGTTGTTCATCCTGTGGTGAGAACGCATCCAGTTACAGGTCAGCCAATTTTGTTTGTGAGTGAAGGTTTTACTACGCGTATTAATGAGCTGGATGAGACGGAAAGTGCTGAGTTGTTGCAGTATCTATTTGCACATGCCACCAATGAGCAGTTCCATTTGCGTTGGCAGTGGCAAGCGGGTGATGTGGCGATTTGGGATAATCGTTGCACGCAGCATAAGGCTTTATTTGATTATGGGGATGCGCATCGAATTATGCATCGTGCCACGATTAATGGTGATGTACCATTTTATCAAGTGGCAAGCTAAAATTTAGTTTTGATAAAAAGCTTGGGTAAAATCCTGAGCTTTTTATTTTATAGTTTGATCGTCTTTGTGGGATCTTACGGAGATCTCATCCTATTTTTGGATAAGCTTTCTTTTTCTCTCTTACTTTTCAGGGATGAAAAGTAACAAAAATCCTTTGTTTGGCTGATGATACTTCCTTGTATCACAGCCAAACTGGCGGCATCCATGCCGCCGAGCGCGGTAGTGAATATTTGCGAAAATTTAAAATTACAAGAAAAAAGCATTTCCGGTTCTCTTTTATCTGCGCTTGGAAATTTCTAGACCGTTTTATTCTTAGATATTAAGTAAGGTGAGTCTCTTGTTTATAAACAGAAGGCGCTTGTCCTGTCCAACGTTTAAAGGCGCGTCGGAATTCACGTAATTCGCTAAAGCCCAATTGTAGGCTAATCTCACTCATGGATAGGTTCTTTTTCAGTAATTGTTTAGCTTTACGCTCCAAGACATTTTGTCGAATTTGTTGGAAACTCAAACCTTCAGAGAGTAATTTACGTCTTAGATGGCGTTCACTCATTTGCAAATGATCTGCTGCTTGTTGCATCTCAAAACGTTCAGGTAAATGTTGTTCAATCAAATGATCGAGTAAATGTACATAGCCGACTTGGTTGAGCTGATCAATTTCTTTTAAAGCTTGTTTGCAGATTTGTATCGCCGTAGCGTAGTTCGCTGGGCTGTAATTTTTGAGATTTCGATTGAGCATGCTGCTTTTAAAATGAATTTTATTGCTGGTAGTATTTAACTGAACAGGGCAGCCGAAAAGATATTGATAATCTTCTAAATTTGCGGTGGGAGCATAGTTAAGTTCAAGCCCAATAACATCATCGTGGTCACCTAAAATTGCATTTAAACAGGCAATTACACTACTAAATAATTCATCGTAAAAAAAAGCTTTGAGATCAAAAGTTGGGCTCGGTTCAGTCACTTCGAGCGTACAAATATCATCAAGAATTGAAAATTCGATATTCAACACACTACCTGAAACGCGATGAAATTCGAGTGCTATTTCCAGCGCATCGGCAACAGTCTTACAAGATTGCATTGCAAAGCCTAATATTCCCATCGAAATGAGACCTTCACTACGACCCATTTTTAAACCTAAATCAGGTTGGCCGTAGGCAGTGATTGCCTTACGAATAACATCACACATTTGGCTAAAACGAACAAAGCCATTGCTTTGCTGGACTTGATCTAAATCTAAACCAGAATCTTCAAACCATTTTTTATAATCCCATTCTTGTTGTTCTGCATAGTGGATCAAGCTTGCCAAAATCGTAGCTGGTATAAATTGCTGTGTGCTTTCCGCATGAATGATTTGTTTAGGCATAAGTCCGTTTAGCCCCCCCAAAAAGAAGATTCTTTAACCCTTTTGGGTATCTCATAATTTTGTTTAACTTTCAACATGCTTTATTGCAGTTAGAAAAAGAATTTACAAAGGATGTGCCAATGTATCAAGTTGGTTGGGATAAACAAGAAATCAAGATTGCACCGAAAGGCTATGCCATGTTTGGCTATGGTCAATGGTCACATCGTGCTTATGAGCAGCGAACCGCTTTGTATGTGCGAAGCTTTAGTATTGTGGATCAGCAACAGAGTCGACTGATTCTGTGTTGTTTAGATTTAGGCTGTATTACTCATGCGATGCGAAGTAAGACCGTCGCTCGATTAAGAGAAATGTTGGGTGCTGAGTTTGATGAAAATCAATTGGTACTCATGGCAACACATACCCATTCAGGACCGGGGGGCTGCGCGCATGAAGCCTTATATAATATGCCCACGCCAGGATTTGTTCCTGAACATGTCGATGCAATAGTGCATGCGATTGTTCTCAGTATTCAGACTGCAATTGAAAATGAACAAAATACTGAAATCGGTCTTTCTACTCAACATTTTGAAAATGATACGCCTGTTGCATGGAATCGCTCAATCCGTGCTTATAACCGAAATCCAGAGGTGATTGAGCATTCAGAACATGAAACGCATTTAGCAATCAATCGTGAAATGCAATTGATTGGTTTTTATAGAGAGCAGAAATTACAGTCATTTATTTCTCTGTTTGGTGTGCATGCCACCTGTTTAGGAAATAGTTTAAGTGCTTATGATGGTGATAATAAAGGTTATGCCGCGTCATTTTCAGAGCAGGCTTTAATTGAACGCGGAATTGAAAATCCAGTCACGATTTTTGCTCAAGCAACAGCTGGCGATGTGTCACCGCATTTTCATGGCAAAGATCAACTCAAGATTCGCAACAAGATTAAAGGCGAGCAGGAATATTACTATGCTCAGCAAAATGGTCGTTATCAAAGTGATTTGGCATTAACTGGTTTGCAGCAACCAATGCAGAAAGTGCAAGGTCAGATTGATGCAATTTTTTCTTATGTTGATCTGAGCCATATTGACGTTCCCCCTGAGTTTGCACATGGCAAGAAGGATGCAAAAACCAGTCAGCCCTGTCATGGTGTAGCATTTTTTGCGGGTACGCCTGTGGATGGTTTAGGTGCGCCAAAGCCATTGATCAAAGGGATGCAATTTCTCGCTGATCAATTTAAAAAGCAAAAATTAAAGAGTGACGCTGCGCATGATTTTACTGCTTATCAACAGCTATACGCTTCACAAGGGCCGAAGCAGATTTTGCTTGAAGCTGGCGCTAAAAAAATATTAGGTCAACCGATTGGTTTTCCTCCCAGTATTCTTGATCCATTGATTGCAGAGATGAATCGACAAGTCCGTGCTGGCGCGATTCAACAAAGCCCACTCGTTCCGAGTATTGTGCCGCTACAGATTGTTCGTTTAGGCAATTTAGCGCTTGTTTGCTGTCCGGGCGAGTTTACGACGATTGCAGGGCAACGCGTTATGGAAACAGTAAAGCAACAACTCATTGGTAAATCGTCAATTGATCGAGTTTGGCTTGCCTCATATTGCAATGATTACATGGGATATGTCACCACCCATGAGGAATATCAACAACAAGCCTATGAAGGTGGACATACCTTATTTGGACAATGGACCTTAGCTGCTTGTCAAAGCAAGTTTAAATTATTCGCTGAGCAATTATTGTTGGATAAAAAATACCGCGACTACGATCAAGCAACACGACCGAAATTAATTCCACTTCAAGAACTAGCAAAACGTACCAATCATGGAAATCTAAAAACTGCTGTGAGCCAAGGAGAGGCTGTATGAGTGATAGGCATCAAGGGAAGTGGTCAAATTGGTCTGGTTTTCAAACGTCCAATCCGCAGCAAATTTTACAACCTGCAAACATCCAAGAGCTTCAGAATATCGTCAGAGATCATGACAAGATTAGAGTGGTCGGTGCAGGGCATTCATTCACGCCATTGGTATGTACAGATGCAACCTTATTGTCTTTAGACCATATTGCGGGTGTTGCATCGACGGATACTAATCGATGTCAGAGCAGCATTTATGCTGGGACACGCTTATATGATTTAGACCAACATCTACAGCAGCAATCGATCAACCAAGCCTTGATGAATCAGGGTGATATTGATCAGCAAAGCTTAGCTGGAGCTGTTTCTACGGGAACACATGGTACAGGTGCAGATTTACATTGTATTTCTGGTTATGTTGAAGCTTTTGAGTTATTGACGGCTTCTGGTGAAATCCTGACATGTAGCCGAACAGAGCATCCCGAAATCTTTGCTGCTGGACGAGTTTCTTTGGGTAGCATGGGAGTCTTAACTAAGATCACCATGCAAAATCGCCCGCGTTATAAGCTTAAAGAACATATTGAACTTCGTCCTGTAGAGGACATGATGCAACATATTCATCAATGGAAGCAACAACATCGACATATCGAGTGCTTTGTATTTTCGTATGAAAAGCAATTGATGCTGAAAACTTTAGATGAGACAGAGGAGGATATTTTGCCTAGGAAAGAAAATTTTCCTTCGGATGATACTTTACTCACGATGTGCTCAGAGTTAACTAGAACATTTCCTTCATTGAATCCTCATTTACAAAAGCTGTTAGGCATCTTTGTCAAACCGACCACCTATGTCGATTGGTCGAGCAAAATATTTCCGACGCCACGAAATACCAAGTTCAATGAAATGGAATATCAGATTCCAGTAGATCAAGGGATTGCTTGTCTAGATGAAGTATTACATGAACTACGAGTACACAAAGTCGCAACTTTTTTCCCGCTCGAATTTCGTTTTGTAAAAGGGGATGATATTTGGCTTAGCCCTTTTTATCAGCAAGATTCAATTTCGATTTCAGTGCATCAATATCATAAGCAAGACCCACATTTAATTTTTGATGTAGTTGAACCGATTTTACAGAAATATCGAGGGCGACCTCATTGGGGAAAAATGCATACTATGAGTACGGCACAGCTTCGGGCTTCATATCCAAAGTGGGATGATTTTATGGCTTTACGTCAGCAACTTGACCCAGAAGCCAAGTTTTTAAACCCCTATCTGGAAAAGCTGTTTTTAGGTTAGTTTTAACTTAGGTTCGACTTAAATGTTGATTTAATTTATTGAAAAATAATTAACTTAACAGAGTCTTGCCGAGTTTTATCCATTTTAGGATAAGCCACTTTGTCTTGCGCTTTGCCAAAGCTATAGTCGCTTCGGCTTGCACAGGTTGTAGATGACATTCCCTTGTATAAGATTTTTTTAGGATCACGATTAAATAAAAAAGGTATAGCCATGTTGGATCATTATTTTAAACAACTCAATCTAGACCTGAAAAAACAGGGGATAGCGACACCGCAACTGATTGTTGATGAAGCGGCTTTAAAACAAAATATCCAACATGTTCAGATTCGTCTTGCTCATGCCAAACATTTAAAACCGCGTTTGGTGGTGAAATCATTAGCAAGCCTAGATTTACTTAAGTTGTTATCTGAGCAAATCAATACGCAACGCTTTATGGTATTTCACTTGCCACATATTGTTTCGATTCTAGAAAATTTTGCTGAAGCAGATATTTTATTGGGTAAGCCGATGCCTGCTCAAGCTGTACGTCATTTTTTTGATCAGCGTGCGGAGTGGTCGAATGCCAAAATTCAATGGCTGATTGATAGCAAGCAACGCTTACAGCAATATCTCGAGATTGCCCAGCTCTATTCTCTGTGCTTAGATGTGAATATTGAAATTGATGTGGGATTACATCGTGGTGGGGTACAGTCGACAGAACAACTGACTGAAATCTTAAAGCTGATTCAACAGTATCCGCAGTATTTAAAGCTTTCTGGTTTGATGGGCTATGATGCGCATGTCACTAAAATCCCAGCCATCATTAAAAAACCAGAACTTGCTTATCAAGAATCTCAACATGTTTACGCGGTTTATAAAAAGCTAATTCAAGAACAGTTTAATCCACTATGGTCAGAACAACTTTGTTTTAATGGTGGGGGAAGTCCAACTTTTAGTTTTCATACTGACAATAGTGTTTGTAATGATCTATCTTTTGGTTCAATGCTACTAAAACCGAGTGATTTTGACAGTGATTTTTTAAAGGCATTACAACCTGCGTTGTGGATTGCTGCGCCTGTGTTAAAAGTCCTACCGTTTACCCAGCTTCTCTCTATATCTTTATTGGATAAATTACCACATAAGCATAAGGCGTTATTCATCTATGGTGGCTATTGGCTGGCTGACTATGTCTATCCTAACCAAGCGCATATCCATGCATTGTATGGGCGTAGTACTAATCAAGAATTGGTCAATGTGCCAAAGAATTGTGATATTCAAGTTGATGATTTTGTTTTTCTTAGACCGAAGCAAAGTGAAGCAATTCTTCCTCAGTTTTCAACGTTAATACGATATAAGCAAAATACCTTTGAAGCATGGGATACATTTCGTGAATAACGATACTGTATAAATAGCCCCTTATATTTTAATAACAAAGGGGCTTGTTAAGTAGAAATGAGAGCGTTTCTATCTTCAATGAAAATATAAATTTTAAAATAAATCGTTTAAGTGGCAGCTTTTGGCTTCCGTTATATTTTGAATTGAATCAACTAAAATCACATTTGTATCTGCTTCTTGCTTATATGCACCATGCACTTCTGCATAAACAGGTTGTTTTAGTTTTTCTGCTTTTGACAAATAATTTTCGACTGCTTTCGTTTCAGCCCAATCTGCATCTTTTAATGTATATTTATTTTCAGCAAGATCGCAGCGAGTCAAAATTGCTTTTTTATCTTTAACACTTAAAGTACCAATAAACATATCCATTATTTCTTTTGGCTCTGTACTGTCTGCAAAAGCGATAACAGGTTGAAGCAACCCATATGTAAGCATAGAAATTAAAATATAAGTTTTTTTCATTGAGTTTTCCGAATTGGTGAGTAGCAATATAAAGAAATATGCGGATATTGTATTGAAAGAATTTATTCAATGAGACAGGGTTATTTTATATAAACTCAGTAAATTAAGAACAGTTTTTAAACTTTTTAATGGTGTTATTTTTTGTTTAAATCATAAAAATATCTAGTCGGTCAAAAGATCGTTAAAAAGATGAAGTCCAACTAGATATTTCATATGCCCAACATTTAAAAACTTAGAATTTATAGCCGATTTTCAAGCCATAGGCGATCGCTGAGTTATCTTTAAAATCTGCTTGCGCTGCAATCGGTTTGATTCCTGCTACAGGAATGTAATACGTTCCATCTTCAGCTATTACATCGCCTAGCCAGAAGTATTTAATACCGCCTGCAATAAAGGAGTTCTCAGCAGGGTTAAATTGTACGCCCAAACCAAGCCCCCAAGAACCTTTGGTTGGATTTAAGGTCGATGCAGGATTACCTGTGCCTGAGTCCCAACTCACCTCAGTAGATGCACTCCATTTTTCAGTAAATTGATGACCAATTCCTAGCGTCGCTGCCCATTGATCTTTTTGATAACTATCTAAATCAAAACCACCTGTATAAGAACCTTCACTGATTAAACCAGTGAGATATTCGGTGACTGCTCCAAATTGTGTGGGGCGGATATGAAAATCTTTCCAATTGACCCAACGTAGATTCGCATAGGCGAGCGTGTCTTTATAAACACCTGTTTGAAAATCAATATTGACTGATTGTGGCGTCGTGATTGTGGTTTTACTTGGTGTAGTTACTTCTAATGGTTCACCGAACATGGTTTCTGTGACTTGCATGTCATGATTTATTTTTGAGCGATACGTTACAGCTGCTTTTAATGCAATATCTGGAATTTGATAGCTTAAACCTGCAAGCCAACCTACTGCATGATTCTGCTTAAATTTTGCATCATAGCCATTAAATGCTTCGCTATAAGAATTACCACGTAAAGCGACATCACCTTTAACAGATTGATAAACTGCACCGCCATAAAGTTGAAAATTGGTAAATGGGCTTAATCCGAAGATCATGCTAATACTTTCAGTATCAACATTTACCGATGTTCCTTGCTGAGTATATTCATTATCTGAGAAGGTATTATTGGACTGCATTGGGTAGCGAATATCCGCGCCAAATGGTTGGTCATAGAGTAGACCAAAACTAATTTTTTCAGTGAGCTGGAGTTTTAAAGCTGCACTGTAATAATGAAAACTATTGCCCATATTGCCTGAGTTCAGGTTTTGAGGATCATTCACTAGTTCAGGACGATTGCGGATCGTTCCTGAAATATCTGGATCAACCGCTGTAGCATTCACCTCAACATAATTGCCATTCTCCAGAAAGGGCAGAATGGTTTGTCCTGATTGATCCAGTGCTGATGCATGGTTCAATGTCGAGATACATATTCCAAATATACCAAGCACTATAGGGTTGAGTTTCATAGGCATCATCCTTGTTAAACCGTGTTTTATTGTTGAGGTTCTATTTTTTATAAACGGTCATTTTTTCTATCTATAGCAGCATGATTCCATTTACTATTTTGATAGAAAGTCTATGTCCATAGCGTAGTGAAGCATCTTTTGAAATGATGGAGTAGGGTTGTAATTCATCAAAATGGGGGGGGAGATCGGTCAAATAAAAACGATAGACAATAAAAAAGCCTTGTAATGACGTACAAGGCTTTCAGATTTTTAAACAAATTTATTGCTTAACAATCAATACTGGAATATGTGATTCTGTGAGAACTGCACGCGCAACACTACCCAGCAATAGGCGTTTTACGCCAGTACGACCATGAGAACCCATGACGATCAAATCAGCACCGACTTCATCCGCAACGAAAATGATGCCTTCACTAGCAGAGCCATGATAAATCTTGGTTGCAACCTCGATTCCATCACGTACAAATGACTGAGCAATATCTTGTAGTTGTGTCTTGGCATGTGATTCAGCTTGCATGAAATAATCAGTCACAGCGGGTGCAACTTGATAAAAATCGACACCTACAAATGGATCAACTGCAACCACACTGAGAATCGTAACTTTTGCCCCTGACAATTTCGCTAAAGAAAGTGCATGTTCAACCGCTGCATAAGAAATTGGAGAGTCATCGACAGGCACTAAAATATTTTGATAAGACATGTTTGCTCCTTATAGTTTATCGTTGTAAAAAAAGATAAAAGTTAAAATAAGTTGATAGCATATTGAGCAGGTTCAAGCAAATTAGACCTTGATCAAAAGCATCTGATAAAACTGAAATTAATATGGAATTGTTGGAAATTCCTCAGCAAAATAGGGGTATAAGAAAATCACTGTATTTTTGTAATTTAGTTAAAAATTTACTTTAGCTGCGATGCTGAAATTAAACCATTATTTTTGATCATAGGAATATCTGTGCTACTCAGTTTAGAAGCCTTTAAACAGCAAAAATTTGATCAAGTTGCTGCCAAAATTATGGCAGATCCAGAACTCTATTTGGATTTTGAGTCTGTGTCAGATTTTTATAAAGCCGCTTGGTTAGATGAATTTCCTCAAGGAACAACATGGTCAGCAACAGGTTTGGATGATGGTGCTGAGCAGTTTTATGCGGTGATTGAATATGGGGATCATTATTTATATATCAGTCGCGCCGAACGGGTGACGGTAAAATTAGGTCGTCGACATCATTACAATAAAAATAACTAATCCGCGCAGTCATCCATTTTTGACTGATCAGATTTTGAGTTTTTAATGAGAATGCTATACTTTTGCGCAATGATGAGATCCTAAATAAAACGAAATGGAAATTTAAAGATGGCACATCAATTTACGGTTAATGAAACAATTCATGGTGTTTCGATAGAAGACTTTTCAAGATTAGTCGCTGAAACATCATTGCATGAAGCAGTGTGTAAACGCATTCCGGGTGAAAACTTAGAAATTATTGAATCTAATGTAAATGGTGATATTTATACGCTACGCCGTGAATATAATCTTGATGTTAATATTCCTGAAGTCGCAAAAAAACTATTAAAAAATGCATTTCGCTTAAAGCGTTCTGACATTACACATTTAAAAAATTTAACTTCGACAGTGGAGTTAGGTGCAAACTTGCCTTTAGATGCGAAAGCTGAGCGAAAAGTGACAGGCAATAGCCAGCAAGTTGATATCACATTGACATGGACTGTAAAAGTTAAAGTTCCGTTGATTGGCGGTATGTTGGAGAAACATGCAGAAGGCGAAATTCGTAAATTTAGCCAGCTTGAAATTGAAATCGTTGAGGATGAGTTAAAGAAACATCTTTAATTTAACCTAAATCTAAAGCTCTCCATTTGGGGAGTTTTTTATTTTTAAAAGCGCAGAAAATAGGGAAGGATCGATAAAACAATACCAATTACGCTGATGATCATGGTGTTATCAATAAAATAGGTAAATAGCATGAGAACCAACCCACAGACAAGGGGTATCGTCATCTTTTGTTTTTTGCCATACAGAAAATAGCCTAAGCCTATCGAGCTAAAGATGACCCCTAGAAAAAGTTGTGTTGCATTCATTGTTTTATGCCGTGAATTGATTTTTTATTATGTAAATAATATGACAAGATTCTTAAATGAAAATTATAGAAGCGTGAATAAATATCGAATACGATGTGTATGAGTATTGATCAAAAATAATAAGGTCGTGGGATGAGTGTAATTTTACCTGTAGCGCAACGCGGTGAAGAAATTTTAAAAATTAAAGCGGCTGCGGTTGCTCATGGGGAGTTCAATAGCGAGTGGCTATTGCAACTGGCTTCTGCGATGCATGCCACTATGCTTGAACGTAATGGTGTAGGGATTGCTGCGCCGCAAGTGTATATCTCTAAGCGTGTGATTATCGTTGCTTCTCGTGCTAATCCACGCTATCCAGATGCCCCTGAAATGGATCCAGTGGTGATGGTGAATCCTGAGATTTTAGAATTTTCTCAAGAGACCTGTTTTGGTGAAGAGGGGTGTTTGAGTGTACCGAATGAGCGTGGAGAGGTGGAAAGAGCACAAGCAGTCAAAGTACGTTATCACACCCTACAAGGTGAAGTAGTTGAAACGAACTTTGAGGGTTTTCCTGCACGAATTGTTCAACATGAAGTGGATCATTTAGATGGTGTGTTGTTTGTGGATAGATTGAGTGCTTAGAAAATAAAAACAATGAAATCTTATAATAAAAACTTAAAACTTCCATCGCGTGATTTACGCAGTAATATGACTGATGCAGAACAACTGCTTTGGCAAAGATTACGCCGTAAACAGATTTTAGGGTTACAGTTTTATCGACAAAAGCCAATTCTAAATTTCATCGTAGATTTTTATTGTTCCGCAGCGAATTTAGTCATTGAATGTGATGGTGGGCAACATTACACCGAAGTTGGGTTAGAGGCTGATCAAAATCGAGATTATGCTTTGAGTGAATTAGGGCTGCTCACTCTAAGATTTAGTAATCATCAGATTTTGACTGAAATAGATGCAGTTTTAGATCAGATTTATTGGATTGTGAAACAGAGATTGGAATCCCCCTAAATCCCCCTTTGATAAAGGGGGACTTGTCACGAATTTGATGATAGTTTTCGGATTCTTGGTACTCCCTCCTTTTTAAAGGAGGGTTGGGGAGGATTAAAATGTATAGACTAATTGTATTTTATTCGGTCTAATTTATGTGAGTTTGACTTTAGATAAATAATTAAAATTTGAGAGGATAATGTGTTTACTAAAATTATTAAATTAGAGAATGTAAAACAATGGCAACATACTGGCAGTAAAGGTGGTTCAGAAAATGATTTTGGTAAGTTAAATTTAATTTACGGAAGGAACGGAGCTGGAAAATCGACACTAACAAAAATTTTAGACTTAATTAATAAAAGAGATATTGCTAGCATCAAGCAATTAGCCCCGTTGGAGAAAGAAGCAGAACCAATATTCAGTTTTTTTATTGAAGGCAAAAATATTACTTTAACATCAATTGATCAAGCCCCTGAATTTCACATTTTTAACCAAAATTTTATTGATGAAAATTTATATTCTTCAAAAGGGGTGGAAAGCTCACAGTTAGTCAACTATTATGATTTTTGTTTAGGAAAAGTATCAGTCGATAAACAAAAGCAAATTGATTTTTATAAAGATGAAATAGCGAATTTAACGTCTTTAATGCAACCATTGGAATCTAAGTTAAGGGCGCAGTTTAGTAATAAAACAATAGATCAGATAAGAAAAATAAAATTTAAAGAAAGCACTGAAATTGAAATTGAAAATCTAACGAAAACATTGCATGACCAAAAGTCCGTTAATTTGTACAGACAGAGGAAAAAATTGACGGCATTAAGCTTGGTTATACCAACTTTTGACATAAGTATTTTTGAAACTACGTTGGAGAAAATCTCAAAAGAAGCACAAGAAAAAGTAAATCAACATATGAAAGAACATTTTGCAAAAGATGATGAACATTGGATAAAAGATGGTTTAGAGCTAGTAACAGAAGCAAATTTTTGCCCATTTTGTGCACAAAGTTTAAATGGCTCCCCAATTTTTAGTTTTTACAGTGAGTTTATAACGGATTCTTATAAGCAGGCTTGTGATGATTTTGAATTAAAAAATACTCAAACTTCGAATCAAGAGCTTATGAAATAGGTATACTTCTTGATGAGTTAGTTGAAATAATTGCTTCAAATTTTGATTTGATTCAAACATGGTCAGATCGAATTGAAAAATTAGATTTGACCATCGAATTAAAAGATTTGAAAAATGCATATAAACTTTTCTTTCATGAGGTCAGGAATTTAATAACGAAGAAAGAAAAAGACATTTTAGCATCGATTAATTTTAATAAATTTGATGAGCTTTTAAAATCAGTCTACGAAAATGTTAATTTTACTGATTATAACGATAAAGTTTTATTATTTAATCAAAGAATTGATGAGTACTTAGAAACATTGTCAAAAGATCAAAGTCAAATAATTATTCAACAAATTTCAGAATTAAAATTAATACAATTGCGGTTTTCGAAAGAAGTTACTTCTGATCTTGAAAGTTTTAGTAATTACAAAATTGAAAAAGATGCAAAGACAAAATCTATGACTGAATTACGAGATTTAATTCTAGAGGAACAACAAATTCTTATTGAGAAGCATAAAGACGGAATCAACGAATTATTAAAGAGATTTAATTCAATGATTAGGCTTAGTTCTTTCGAGAAAGATAATAAAGGGCATAGAGGTGCTAGTCGTATATCTTACGGTATTACATTTTTGGACAAAGAATTATCAATTTTGAATCATAATGAGATAATTTTCGATAGAGTTTTAAGTTCTGGAGATAAATCAGCCTTAGCCCTAGCTTTTTTCCTATCTAAGTTTAAGGCTAAAAACTTCGAACCATCAATCATATTTTTTGATGATCCAATGAGTTCATTAGATGAGCATAGAAGAAAGGCTACGATTCAAGAAATTCAGTATTTGGTGGAAAGAGAGTTTCAAGCATTTGTTTTAAGTCATGATCCATTTTTTCTTTCAGATATAAGCAAATTAAGTGCTATTTCTAAATGGGCGAAGTGTTATGAAGTTGAAACTAAATTAATAGACTTTGATCCTTTAGATCCAAATAGCAACAAAGTCTGTAATAGTAAATTGATTGTACGTCAAAATTTTAATTCTTATGTTTTACATTCTTATTATCAGGAATATTACAAGCTTTGGGATTTTGTTTATGCAGGAAAAGAGGAACAAAAAACTGAAATAGCAAGATCTTTACGGCCAATTCTTGAAGCATATTTGAGATTTCTATTTCCAAAGACTTTTACTGAGGATCTCTGGTTGGGAAATATGATTACAATGATCAGAGAAGAAAAAGATGTAAAAAGTCCTTTATTTGATAAAAATCAAAGGTTGGCTGAAATTCAGTCAATCAATGAGTTTTCGAAAACTTATCATCACGCTGATGGCTTTGATACTTGTATTCAAGGTATAGATTTTTCGACTTTACATGGTTATGCAAAAGATACCTTAAGGTTTATAACAGGAATTAATTGACAATCCCTCCCAACCTCCCTTTAAAAAGGGAGGAGCTGTCACGTAATTCATTTATTTACATGACATCCCCCTCTTTATTAAAGGGGGAACGAGGGGGATTTAAACAATCGAATCATCTAAATTCGGAGCTAACCAACGCTTTGCTTCATCCAATGTCCAGCCTTTACGTTTTGCATAATCCTCAAGCTGATCTTGAGAAATCTTACCCACGTTAAAGTATTCACTTTCAGGATGCGAATAATAGAAACCACTGACAGAAGAAGGAGGGATCATCGCAAAGTGTTCAGTTAGCTTCGTGCCAATCTTCGCTTCAGAATCTAACCAGTCAAACAACACCGCTTTTTCAGAATGCTCTGGACAAGCAGGGTAGCCTGGCGCAGGACGAATACCGACATACTTCTCCTTGATCAGTTCTTCATTCGTCAAGATTTCATCAGTTTTATAACCCCAGAACTCTTTACGGATACGCTCATGCAAATGCTCAGCAAAAGCTTCTGCAAAACGATCAGCTAAAGACTGAACCAAGATTGCAGAGTAATCATCACCTTTGGCTTTGTATTCATCAGCAAGTTCTTCTGCACCGAAGATCGACACAGTGAAACCACCAAGGTAATCAGTATTGTCTTTAGAGGTACTGATAAAGTCCGCTAAAGATAAATTTGGTTTACCTGTGACTTTGTCAGATTGCTGACGAATATGTTCGAATGTATGCGTAACATTTTGACCAGTTTCATCAAATACGCTGACGCTATCTGCACCTGTACGTTGTGCTGGGTATAAACCAAACACCGCACGCGCATCGAAGCGATTATTTTCGATAATGTCTTTCAACATCGCTTGCGCTTGGTTGTATAAATCAGTTGCAGCTTCACCCACCACTTCATCTTCTAAGATTTTCGGGAATTTGCCCGCCAAGCTCCAAGAAATAAAGAATGGTGTCCAGTCAAAATATTCAACCAGTGTTGTCAATGGATAATTGGTGATGACTTGCGTACCTAAAGCATTTGGCTTTGGTGGCACGTAATTGTCATCCACTTTAAAACCATTCTTGATTGATTCAGCATAACTCAGTTTGGCTGCTTTCGGCTGCTTATTGGCTAAGCGTTCACGAATTTTGGCATATTCAGCACGGTGTTCTGCAATAAAGTTACCGCGCATTTCTTTAGAAAGTAGGGTGGTTGCCACACCGACAGCACGAGATGCATCCGCTACATAAATCACCGCATCATTTTGGTATTGCGGATCAATTTTCACTGCGGTATGTGCTTTAGATGTCGTCGCACCACCAATCAACAGTGGAATATCAAAGCCTTTACGTTGCATTTCTTTAGCAACAAACACCATTTCATCTAGAGATGGAGTGATCAAACCAGACAAACCGATGATGTCACATTTTTCATCAATCGCAGTTTGTAGGATTTTTTCACATGGCACCATCACGCCAAGGTCAACGATGTCATAACCATTACAACCAAGCACCACGCCTACGATATTTTTACCAATATCGTGTACGTCGCCTTTAACGGTTGCCATCAACACTTTACCTTTAGATTGGCTACCCGTTTTTTCCGCTTCGATATACGGGTTGAGCCAAGCGACGGCTTGTTTCATCACACGGGCAGATTTCACCACTTGCGGTAGGAACATTTTACCCGAACCAAACAAGTCTCCTACCACGTTCATGCCATCCATGAGAGCGCCTTCGATGACATCTAGTGGACGTTTGGCTTTTAAACGCGCTTCTTCAGTATCTTCGTCAATATACGTGGTTATACCTTTGACCAATGCATATTCAAGACGTTTTTCAACTGATTCGTTTCGCCATTCAAGATTTTCAGCTTCTTTCGCTGCACCACCATGACCACGGAACTTCTCTGCAACTTCGAGAAGTTTTTCTGTTGCATCGTTACCGCTTTCACCTTGATTTTGGTTCAAGATAACGTCTTCAACAGCATCTTTTAGTTCTTTCGGAATATCATCATAAATCGCCATTTGACCAGCGTTTACGATGCCCATAGTCATGCCTTGTTTGATGGCATAGTACAGGAATACAGAGTGAATCGCTTCACGCACAGGTTCATTACCACGGAAAGAGAACGAGACGTTAGAAACACCGCCTGAAATCATGGCATGAGGTAGATTTTGTTTGATCCAACCCGTTGCCTCAATAAAGTCGACACCGTAGTTATTGTGTTCTTCAATCCCTGTTGCAACAGCAAATACGTTCGGGTCAAAAATAATATCTTCAGCAGGGAAGCCAACGTCATTGACCAATACATCATAAGAACGTTTACAGATTTCACGCTTACGTGCAGCAGTATCCGCCTGACCTGTTTCATCAAAGGCCATAACAATGATCGCAGCACCGTATTGACGGCATAGGCGAGCCTTTTCAACAAACTCGTCATAACCTTCTTTCAGTGAAATAGAGTTTACAACGGGCTTACCTTGTACACATTTCAAACCTGCTTCAATGATTTCCCATTTTGATGAGTCAATCATGATCGGCACACGAGAAATATCCGGCTCAGATGCAACGAGATTCAAGAAATGTACCATCGCATTTTGCGAATCGAGCATCCCTTCATCCATGTTGATGTCGATGATCTGAGCACCTGCTTCAACTTGTTGTTGTGCAACTTCTAATGCTTCAGCAAAGTTTTCTTCACGGATCAATCGTAGGAATTTTTTAGAACCTGTGACGTTGGTACGTTCGCCCACGTTGACGAATAATGAATTTTCATCAATGTTAAAAGGTTCTAAACCACTTAAACGACAAGCAGGAATAGTTTCAGGTACTTGGCGTGGCGGAATGTCTTTAACTGCATTATAAATAGCACGGATATGATCAGGAGTTGTACCACAACATCCACCTGTGATATTAATCAGTCCACTTTCAGCAAATTCTTTAATGAATGCTGCGGTTTGTTCAGGCGTTTCGTCATACTCACCAAAGGCATTTGGCAAGCCCGCATTTGGATGGGCAGAAACAAAAGTATCAGCAACATCAGCAATGGTTTTAACATGAGGACGCATTGCATCTGCACCCAATGCACAGTTAAAGCCGATTGAAAGTAGATCGCCATGACGAACAGAGTTCCAGAATGCTTCTGCGGTTTGACCTGTTAAGGTACGACCAGAAGCATCTGTAATCGTCCCTGAAATCATTAATGGCAATTCATAACCAATTTGCTTAAATACTTCTTTAACGGCAAAGATCGCTGCTTTACAGTTTAATGTATCGAATACAGTTTCGATCAAGATGATGTCAGCACCACCCTCGATCAATGCATGTGCTGCTTCAATATAGTTTTCTTTTAATTCATCGAAAGTAATATTACGGTAAGCAGGGTCATTCACATTCGGTGAAATCGAGCAGGTACGTGATGTTGGACCGAGTACACCAGCAACAAAACGGGGTTTATCTGGTGTTGAATATTTTTCACAGGCTGCTTTAGCCAAACGTGCTGCTTCACGGTTGATCTCAGGCACAAGATCTTCCATATGATAGTCAGACATTGAAACGCGTGTGCCATTAAAGCTGTTGGTTTCAATGATGTCAGCGCCAGCATCAAGATAAGCTTCGTGAATGCCTTGAATAATTTGTGGTTGTGTTAAAACCAATAAGTCGTTATTGCCTTTTAGGTCTGATGCCCAATCTGCAAAGCGATCACCACGATAATCTTCTTCTTCTAATTTATGGCGTTGAATCATAGTCCCCATTGCACCATCAATAATTAAGATGCGTTGGGCGAGAAGGGATTGTAGGGTGGCAAGCGTGGACATAAGGAACCCCAGTACATAACAAATTGAAAATGCAGGCGCATTGTAACAGAAGCGAAGCCAAAGCGCGTATTTTCATCAAAAAGGAGAGGTGATTGCTAAGTTCAATTTGAAAATGTCATAAAAGCTTCATCAGGCTGTAACAATTGAGTTGAATAATGCTTAAAAAGAAAACGCATGAATGAAATATGACAAGCTGTTGTTATATTTATTTGCGTTTGTTGCAAAATCAGACAAACAGTTTTTACGGTGTTTGTCTTTTTCTATCTATATGTTTTTATTTAAATAAGTAAAAATTCAGGGCTGAATTATCGCAAAAAACGGCAAGAAAATGTATTAAAAACATGAAATTTTGGCTTTATGTGACAGTGCTTTGTCATATAATTGTCATAATTTAATTAAACAATACAGGGGATTTTATTATCCTCTAGCCGTCTACATGAATTCAAATCTTCCTCCTGTTTCGGATTCACCGCTTGCCGACTCTTCGGCACAATCGACGAATGTACATGTACCAACACCAAAATTCTTTATGCCGGTGTTCCTGACGATCATTGTCGCGACATTGATTTACATTGGTTTTCAGGTAAGTGCAGATTTGGCACACGTGCCACCTTTGAGTTTATATTCCGTTATTCTTTTATCGACGGCTCTTTTCATTGCTTTAGGCTTTGAATTTGTAAATGGTTTCCACGATACAGCGAATGCTGTAGCTACGGTTATTTATACCAATGCTTTGCCTGCTCCAGTGGCAGTCATGTGGGCTGGCTTCTGTAACTTCTTGGGAGTTATGGTTGCAAGTGGTGCAGTGGCATACGGTATTATCGCGTTACTTCCTGTAGAAATGATCATGAATGTCGGCAGTGGTGCTGGCTTTGCTATGGTCTTTGCTTTGCTTATCGCGGCGATTCTTTGGAACCTTGGAACATGGTTTTTAGGAATTCCTGCGTCTAGCTCGCATACTTTGATTGGTTCAATCTTAGGTGTGGGTATCATGAACCACTTTTTAAATGCATCGACTGGTGCAACGAGTGGGATTGATATTGATCAAGTGATTAAAGTCGGTAAGGCTTTATTGTTCTCTCCTTTAATTGGTTTTGCTTTTGCTGCGATCCTGTTCTTATTAGTAAAGAAAATCTTTAAGCGTCAAATGGAATTATTCCAACCGCCAGTTGGTAATAAGCCACCACCACCATTGATTCGTGCGATCTTGATTTTCACTTGTACTGGTGTAAGTTTTGCGCATGGTTCAAATGATGGTCAGAAGGGCATGGGTTTAATCATGTTAATTTTGATCGGTTTGGTTCCATTGGCTTATTCTTTAAATAAGAACCTTGATGCACATCATTTACAGTCTTTTGAACAGCTTTCAGTTCAGACAGCAACCGTTTTGAATGTTAATCAAAATGAGCTATCTGATGAAAAAGCCCGTGATGTATTGACGAAATATATCCAAACTAAAGAACAAACGGGTGAAGTTGTACCAGCACTAGCAAGTATGACAATGCATTTAGGTGAGCGTGTAGCAACTTATGGTGATCTTAAAGCGATTCCTGAAGGTGCTGTAAGTGAAATCCGTAATGACATGTATTTAAGCACGACAACATTCAAGCGCTTAGATAAAGCTGAAGCTTTACCAGCGATGGATAAAGATCAAGAGAAAGTTGTTAAAGAATACCGTAGTAATTTGGACTCATTCCTACAATACATTCCTAACTGGGTAAAAGTTGCAGTAGCACTTGCACTGGGTCTAGGGACGATGGTGGGTTGGAAGCGTATTGTTGTGACTGTTGGTGAGCGTATTGGTAAAAACCATATGACTTATGGCCAAGGGATGTCTGCTGAACTTGTTGCGATGAGCACGATTGCTGCCGCAGATGGTTTAGGGATGCCTGTTTCTACAACTCACGTATTGAACAGTGCGGTTGCAGGTACAATGGTTGCTAATAAGTCAGGTCTAAACTTTGCGACTGTGAAAACAATTCTTTCAGCATGGATCTTTACATTGCCTGCGACGATTGCATTATCAGGCGGTCTATATTGGTTGTTCCTACAGTTTGTATCTTGATGCATCAACACAAATATAAAATCGTTTCTTTAAAAGCTTTGCTTCGGCAAAGCTTTTTTTATGTCCATCATAAATGAGTTCAGTTACTTAATTAGATGTAGAGATAAAAATACAGCATAACTCATTAAATTGAGCGAATATCTGGTTCTGAATCTTTTAATCAACGTTAAAGTATGTAGTAACTGATCATATTATTTATAAGTGTTTTAATATCTTGTTCTGTGATGCGTTGAGCAAAATAAGCGAGTGAAAAATGGGGTTTATTCCCCAAACGGGGAATGTTTTTCTACAAAATTATCTACTAGTATTAATTTGCCTATGTATTAAGTTGCTACTTCGCAAAGTAGCTAAATTTGATTTCATTTACACTCCGCCATTCTCTGAAATAGAGGGTGGCTTTTTTTAGCTTTTAATAGAGATAAGGTTATTTTTGCCATTATTGCATCATAACTTGGCTCAATTAGCATGGTTAAATTTAGCAAGTCATGCGTTGTATCATCTAAAAAGTGTTCTCTGTCGAAATAAGAGCTAAATAGCTCGCAATCTGAAATGCCAACAGGCCCTAAATTGAGTAATAAAAAAAGAGCTGACGGAGCAGCTCTTTTTTTATTTTTTCAAGCTTTAAGCTTGCTGAATACCCGCAACAACCCAATCTTGTTGTGAGCCAGCAGGTTTTACAAAATGCCAGATCTCAGTAAACGGTTGCGGTAAGCTATTTAAATCTTCACTTACTGTACCCGTAAAGCGAACACTTACAACGTATTGACCGTTTTCTGTCGTGCTTTCAACAACCATTGCATTTAAATTACTAAATTCAGCTACATCTTGGTCTTGGTTTGCCACGATGTCACTGTACATTGAGTTATAAAGTTCAGGCGTTAAATAACGACGAATTTCTTCAACATTGCTTGCGCTATTTACGGATTGGATATGATTGAAACGTTGGCGTGCGATACGTAAGAATGCAGCAGGCTCAGTGCCATCTGGTAGCTGATTTCCGCTATTCATAGATGCGGCACCGAAAGGCGCTTGTGTTGCAGCACCACCAGCGACGGATTGACCAAAGATATTGGTGTTATCGCCAGATTGACGAGCTGTTGATTGAGGTGAGCTAGGGCGGCCAAAATTGTTTTGACCGCTGTTGTTTGGAGCGTATGGGTTATTGGTTGCTAATTTTTTTTTTGCGCCTAATTTGCGGAACACAAAGAAAGCGATAGCAGCTGCAAGAAGAACCCAAAGCCAGCTAGGAATGCCACCTTTTTCTTCTTGTTGAGCTTGTTCAGCAGCTTGTTGTTCAGTTGCAGTTGGATTTTTATCATCAGCAAGCGCATTTGCAGCAACAGCACCTACAGCAGCACCTGCCACACCAGCAGCAACCATTGAACCTACACCAGGACCTGATTTTTGTGGAGCAGTTGTTTGTTGTTGAGTCGGAGTCGCTTGACGAGGTTGTTGGTACGACTGGCTAGTTGAGCTAGAACGGCTCATACCATGACTTTTACCGCCACCTGCACGTTTTGCTTCTGCAATCGGTGCTGCAACCAAAGTCGCCATTAATAAAGCTGCCATCAAGCCACGCTGATGTACTTGCATCGAAAATTCCTATTTAAATCCAATTTGTCAGTGTATTTATGCAGGCATTTGTCAGTAATTTCAACTAGAAAAATATGTTTTTTTATTAAGGATTTATTTAGCTCACATTTATGGTTGTTCTAATATTATAGCCTGTTGATAATAAACAGTAAGTTTGAGCTAATTTATTATTTTAAATAGAATGATTATAGCGGAGTGAGATTTAAGCCTATAATTTGAAATAGGGGCTATAAAGGATAAAATCACAATAGATTTTATTTTAAAATATAGAAAACAGCTTTCTACGCTTTATATTAAAATCAGACTTATTGAAATTTTATCCAAGCATACCAATGATCAAGCAGTATTGCTTATACCATTAGCTAAGCTCGTCACTTAACTGCATAGCTTCAGTCAGTGCTTCATGCAAACGTGCAACAGAAATGATCTGAACTCCCTCAATTGATTTTTGAGGCGCGTTGCCTCTAGGGAGAATCACATATTTAAAGCCATGCTTTGCTGCTTCTTTTAAACGTTCTTGCCCATTTGGTACGGGACGGATCTCTCCTGATAATCCCACTTCACCAAAAACAGCTAATTGTTGTGGTAATGCTTTACCGCGAAGACTAGAGGCACATGCGAGCAAGACCGCGAGATCGGAGCCTGTTTCAGTGATTTTTAAACCACCGACGACATTGACGTAAACATCTTGTCCAGAAGTTTGTACGCCGCCATGACGATGCATTACGGCGAGCAGCATATTGAGGCGATTCTGTTCTAAGCCAAGTGCAACACGTCGAGGTTGTCCGTGAGCATCATCTACCAACGCTTGTACTTCAACCAATAATGGACGCGTACCTTCGCGGCTAATCATTACGATTGAACCTGGAATCGCTTCATCATATCGACTGAGGAAAATAGCAGAAGGATTAGCAACCTCGCGGAGACCCTTATCGGTCATACCGAATACGCCCAGTTCATTGACTGCACCAAAACGGTTTTTTACTGCACGAATCATGCGATATCGCGAGTCAGATTGCCCCTCAAAATACAACACACAGTCAACCATATGTTCGAGTACGCGAGGACCTGCTAAAGCGCCTTCTTTAGTGACGTGTCCAACGATGAATAGTGCTGTTCCGCTATTTTTCGCGAAGCGTGTGAGTAGGGCTGCTGATTCACGGATTTGAGAAACACCACCCGGAGCCGACTGCAAGGTTTCTGTGTATAGGGTTTGAATCGAATCTAAAATAGCAACGGCAGGTCGTTCATGTGCTAATACTTCACAAATGCGTTCCACACAGGTTTCTGCCATAACCTTGAGTTGATCTGTCGGTAAGTCTAAACGTTGTGCGCGAAGGGCGACTTGGGAAAGTGATTCCTCGCCTGTAACATAGAGTGCAGAACTATTTGCCGCTGCCATGTGCGTTGCTGTTTGCAATAAAATTGTAGACTTTCCAATCCCGGGATCACCACCGATCAGCACAACAGAGCCTGTGACTAAACCACCACCGAGTACGCGATCAAATTCGCCAATACCTGTTGCAAGACGTGTTTCATGTGAAACTGAAACTTGATTTAATGTTGTAATGCTTGCTGCTTGACCAGCATAGCCACCGCCCAACTTAGTTTGACCGCGATGCGTCACAACGGGTTCAATACGTACTTCTACGAGACTATTCCACTCGCCACATTCAGTGCATTGTCCAGCCCATTTTGGATGATCTGCACCACATTGTTCACAGCGGTAAACTGTTTTAACTTTTGCCATATTTTAAATTGAAAATTTTCTATAAATTAGATAAAAAGTAGAGTAATTACGAAAACGATCCGTCGAGTCCATTTTTCTTAATAAGGAATAAAGAAAAAGGGGCGTTTTTTGTAACTCATTGGTTAAAGGGAAGTGCTCAGAAAAATAACATGATATAAGACTTTTACAAGTAAGATACAGTGTGTTTTTGAGTCAAAATATTTGTTCAATTCACTTTTACCATGGAAGGTCTGCGAGCAGTTGTTCAATTCTTGTCATATAGCACAGGTTGAGTGGCATAGATATTGCTCCTGTTCAGACAAATGAAAATATATCGTTCGCTATATTTTCAAATTATATAAAAAGGTTGATGTTTATGAGTGCAGCAGAAATTGTTGATTGGGTAAATGGAATTATTTGGAGCAAAGCTCTAATCTATTTATGTTTAGGTGCAGGTTTATTTTTCTCGGTTTTAACGCGATTTGTCCAAGTCCGGCAGATGAAAGAAATGATGAAGCTTCTGATTAATGGGTCTTCATCAGCACAAGGTATTTCATCGTTTCAGGCACTGGCAGTTTCGCTATCAGGGCGTGTGGGTGTAGGTAATATTGCTGGGGTTGCCGCAGCAATTGGTTTTGGTGGTCCAGGCGCTGTATTTTGGATGTGGGTTGTTGCCTTTTTAGGTGCAAGTACAGCTTATGTCGAATCAACCTTAGGTCAAATTTATAAAGTTGAGTATCAAGGTCAGTATCGTGGTGGGCCTGCGTTCTATTTCGATAAAGGTTTGGGACAACGTTGGTTAGGTATTCTCTTCGCCATCGCTGCAATTATCTCTTGTGGTTTATTCCTACCGGGTATCCAAGCAAATGCAGTTGGTAATGCATTCACTCAGATTACGGGTGAGGGTGCAGTCGTATTTGCTGGGATTGGTGCTTATAAATTATTAGCTCTGGTTGTGATTGTGACACTGTTAGCCATCATTATTTTTGGTGGTATTAAACGTATCGCACGTTTCGCAGAGTTTGTTGTTCCATTCATGGCTGTTGGTTATATCTTGATGGCGCTTGTGATTGTGATTATGAACATTCACGAACTTCCTGGCGTAATCAAAATGATCTTTGCTGATGCATTTTCTCCAATGGCAGGTATTGGTGCTGCAATTGGTTGGGGGGTAAAACGTGGTGTTTACTCAAACGAAGCGGGTCAGGGTACTGGTCCACATGCTGCGGCAGCTGCCGAAGTTCAACATCCTGCACAGCAAGGTTTTGTCCAAGCATTCTCTGTATATGTAGATACCTTATTTGTGTGTTCAGCAACAGCATTTATGATCCTCATTACGGGTATGTATAACGTACAAGGAACTTTAGATGCTGGAAGCTTTATTGTACAAAACGTAGGTGCAACGATTGAGATTGGTTCTCCTGCATTCACTCAAATGGCTGTAAGCACTGTATTCGGTGGTTTTGGTCAAATCTTTGTTGCATTAGCGGTATTCTTCTTTGCGTTCACAACAATCGTTGCGTATTACTACATTGCTGAAACCAACATTACTTATCTTAGCTATATCATGAAGATGCCATCATTGATGTTCATAACTAAGTGCTTCATTATGATTGCAGTAATTTATGGTGTGATTAGTGCGACAGGTTATATTTGGGGTATTGGTGATATCGGCGTAGGTTTAATGGCTTGGATTAATATCATTGGTATTATCTTGACCTATTTCATCTGGAAGCCAACCATGAAAGCATTGAAAGACTATGAACAACAGCAGAAAGCTGGCGTAAAAGAGTTCACTTTCGATCCAGTGAAATTAGGTATCCGTAATGCAACTTACTGGGAAGAGCGTTTAAAGAAACAACAAAAGAATGACTAAATATTGAAGGATTCGTTCAGCAAAACTTAAAAAAGCAGCCATATAGGCTGCTTTTTTATTGTCAATATTCGGATTTTCTAAAAACTGCTGTGTCAAAAAAGTGCATTGTATTGCTCCATTCTTGTGCGTATTATCGATGCCCATTGTATCTCCCATGAAATATTGAGTAATACACACAAAGAATTGGTTAGCTAGAAGCCTATCAAGAATACTTAGCAGAAAAGATGCCTATAAATGGTGCAAGAGTATTTGGGGTTGGCTCTGAGCTAGCTCACTAAGAATACTGGAGCGGTTTTGTAAAAATGTCGAATCAAAATCTGAGTGAGTCTGTAGAGCAAGACGGACTTCACCGTAGCTTATCCAATCGACATCTACAGTTGATTGCGATTGGCGGAGCAATCGGAACGGGATTGTTTATGGGGTCAGGTAAAACAATTAGTTTAGCTGGTCCATCTATTCTGTTTATTTACATGATGATTGGTTTGATGGTGTTCTTCGTAATGCGTGCATTAGGAGAATTATTATTATCCAACTTAAATTATAAATCCTTCATCGACTTATCTACTGATTTAATTGGGCCTTGGGCTGGTTATTTTGTGGGTTGGACCTACTGGCTTTGTTGGGTCACGATTGGTATTGCAGATTTATCCGCAATTATTTATTACCTTGAGTTTTTCAATGGTGGTGAATCTTTTGGTGCAGCAGAAGGATTATTGATTAGTACGGTTGCCATTCTATTCGTACTTGGTTTGAACCTTGTCACTGTCAAATTATTCGGTGAGATGGAGTTCTGGTTTGCGATGGTCAAAATCACAGCAATTATTGTATTAATTGCTGTGGGCTTATGGATGATATTTACAGGTTTTACTAATAATTTAGGAACAACGGCAAGTGTCAGTAATTTGTGGACACATGATGGTTTATTTCCTAAAGGATTGGATGGTTTCTTAGCTGGTTTCCAGATCGCAATTTTCGCCTTTGTTGGGGTGGAGTTGGTGGGTACAACGGCAGCTGAAACACAAGATCCGAAACGAAATCTTCCTAAAGCAATTAACTCGATTCCAATTCGTATTATTATTTTCTATGTGTTGGCCTTGTTCGTTGTCATGTGTGTAACGCCTTGGGACCAAATCAATCCTAAAGTCAGCCCTTTTGTAAATATCTTCTCTCAAGCGGGTATTGCTTCTGCGGCGATTATTATGAATTTGGTGGTATTGTCTTCGGTAATGTCATCGATGAATAGTGGCGTATTTTCTACAAGTCGCATGTTGTTTGGCTTGTCTGTAGACCGCCAAGCACCAAAGTTATTCGGTAAGTTGTCTAAGTCTGCTGTACCAGCCAAAGCATTGATTTTCTCATCAATCTGTATCTTCATTGGTGCATTCGTACAATTTGTTTATAAGTTGAAAACGGGAACAAATGATGAAGTCACAGCATTTACCTTAGCGACGACTTTATCAACGATTCTGTTTATATGTGTTTGGATGATTATTATGTGGAGTTATATTAACTACCGTAAGAATCGCCCTGAGCTTCATGCACAATCGACATTTAAGCTTCCAGGTGGAATTGCAACCTGTTGGGTTGTGATCGTATTTTTCCTTGCAACGATTTATTTCCTTGCTTTGGATGAGACCACTTTAGAGGCGTTAAAAGTCAGTCCTATTTGGTTTGTAGTATTGATCATTGGTTATTTCTTTGCGAAAAAGAAATAGGCAGAGACATTCGATAAGAAAAAAACGCCAGCATAAGTTGGCGTTTTTTTATGTTTGGTCTTTAGCCAATCCTATGATCACGCTATACTGCTGCGAATTGTAAAAGTTAGGTGCTCAGATGCTTAAAGTCATTTGTTCGATCAGTTTATTACTGAGCAGTGTCGTGTTAACAGCATGTGGTCAATCAGGTGCATTGCAATTACCATCTGATCCAAATCATGACAAACGTGCCAAATATCTGCTTTATAAAAATGAAGCATCTCAAAGTAAAGCTTCATCTGATGTAATTACAGAAGATCAGAACACAGCTTCGACGACTCAATCTCAGACAATCTCACCTTAAGTTTGTAAATAAGGACATCTTCATGGGTTTCACTCGCATTAATGGAGTATTGCATGCTGAGCAATGTTCATTAGATCAGCTCGCACAGCAATTTGGCACACCTTTATATGTTTATTCAAAAGCAACTTTGGAGAAGCATTATTTAGATATGCATCGTGCTTTTGATTTCATTGATCATCAAATCTGTTTTGCGGTGAAGTCAAACTCAAACTTAGCTGTTCTGAATGTTTTAGCAAAATTAGGCGCTGGTTTTGACATCGTTACAGGTGGTGAGCTAGCTCGTGTACTTGCGGCTGGCGGTGATCCTGCAAAAATTGTCTTTTCTGGTTTGGGTAAATCAGAATCAGATATTGAAAATGCATTAAATGTTGGTATTGCTTGTTTCAATGTAGAGTCGCATGCCGAGCTTGATCGTATTCAAAAAGTTGCGGCAAAACTAGGTAAAAAAGCGCCAATTTCTTTGCGTGTGAATCCCGATGTTGATGCAAAAACACATCCCTATATTTCGACTGGTTTGAAAGAAAATAAGTTTGGTATTCCGAGTGATACGGTAGATGAAACTTATCAATATGCTGCATCTTTACCGAATTTAGATATCGTCGGAATTGATTGTCATATCGGTTCACAATTAACAGAAACAAAGCCATTTGTAGATGCGCTTGATCGTGTTGTCGTGATGATTGAGCAGTTAAAAAAATTAGGTATCAATCTCAAACACATTGATATCGGTGGTGGCTTGGGTGTTCGTTATAAAGATGAAACGCCGCCAAGCGTTGCAGAATATGCAAACTCGATGCGTCCAGTATTAGAACAACTCGGTTTAAAAGTTTATATGGAACCGGGACGTAGTATTTCTGCCAATGCAGGTGCATTACTCACCAAGGTGGATTTATTAAAACCAACCAATCATCGTAACTTTGCTATTATTGATGCCGCAATGAATGACTTGATTCGTCCATCTTTATATGAAGCTTGGATGGATATTCAATCAGTTAACCCAAATCCTGAAGTTGAAACAAAGACGTGGGACTTGGTTGGTGCAATCTGTGAGACTGGCGATTTCTTGGGTAAAGAGCGTGATTTAGCACTACAAGAAAATGATGTTCTTGCAGTATTGGGTGCAGGTGCTTACGGTTTTGTAATGAGCTCAAATTATAATACGCGTGGTCGTGCTGCTGAGATTATGGTCAGCGGTGATCAAGCCTATTTAATTCGTGAGCGTGAAACAATAGAATCTCTTTGGGAAAAAGAGCGTTTATTGCCTGAGGAGTAAATTGAGATGTATTTAGAATTTACCAAAATGCATGGTCTGGGCAATGACTTTATGGTCGTTGATCTTGTCACCCAGCGAGCTTATTTAGATACAGTCACGATTCAACGTTTGGCTGATCGTCACTTCGGCGTTGGTTTTGACCAGCTTCTGATTGTAGAACCACCTGATTTACCTGATGTTGATTTTAAATACCGTATCTTTAATGCGGATGGTTCTGAAGTCGAGCAATGTGGTAACGGCGTGCGTTGTTTTGCGCGTTTTGTACATGAGCGTCAACTTACGACGAAAACAAAAATTCGTGTACAAACCAAAGCTGGCATCGTTGAACCTGAACTGGGTGCGAATGGTTGGGTTCGAGTGAATATGGGCTATCCAAAGTTCTTGCCGCAGGAAATTCCTTTTGTTGCGGAAGAAAATGAAGATACTGAAGGTTTGTATTCATTGGCTTTAGCTGAAGAGAAGAGCATTAACATAGATGTCGTGAATATGGGAAATCCCCATGCGGTGACGATTGTTTCTGATGTGTTGACTACTGATGTTGCTAAAATTGGTCCGCAAGTTGAGTCTCATGTACGTTTTCCTGAACGTGTTAACGCTGGATTTATGCAAATCTTGAATGAAAAACAAGTGCGACTCCGTGTATTTGAGCGTGGCGTTGGTGAAACATTGGCGTGTGGTACAGGTGCTTGTGCAGCAGCTGTAAGTGGTATACGCCGTGGTTTGCTTGCCAATGAAGTTGAAGTGCAGCTTGCAGGTGGAAAACTACATATTGCTTGGCGTGAAGGTGATGTAGTTTGGATGACAGGTCCAACTACGCATGTTTATGATGCCCGTTTGGATTTAAGATATTTTCAGGGTTGAAATTAGATCAAATAAACACCCATGATTGGGTGTTTATTTTTTTAGAGAGAATAATAATTTTAAAGGATAGCTATGAATCATCTTGTTTTTCTGACCGGCGCATCAGGCAATACCAAATTTTGGACTCCCTTGATTGAAAAACTTCCTGAAAGGTATACAAAACAAGTGATTGCTTACCCAAGTTTTCATGGTGAACCAGCACATCCAGATATAAATAGTTTTGATGATTTAACGAGTTATGTGGTTGCACAGATTCAACAACCTTCTATTTTGATCGCACAATCCATGGGCGGCATTTTTGCTATTGCAGCAGCATTAAAAAAGACACATTTGATTAAAGGCTTGGTGTTGATAGCAACCTCTGGCGGTATTAATTTAGATCAGTTTCAAGTCCAAGATTGGCGACAAGGCTATCAAGCCGAATACTTGCAATATCCAGATTGGTTTGTAACAGCAAATATAGCCTATGAAAATTCATTTACTGATATTAATATAAAAACCTTACTCATTTGGGGAGATCAAGATCTCATTAGCCCTGTTCCAGTTGGACAATATCTCAATCGTATTCTGAAAAACTCAAAGTTATATATTGTCAAAAATGGTGATCATCAACTTGCAGAGAAATATGCAAATGAAGTTAGCCTACAAATTAAGCATTATTTAGAGGAATTATCGCTATCAAACTGAAAAAAGCGTACCAACATAAAGTTGTACACTTTTTTATCTTTTACTGAATGCGAGTTTTAAAGCAAATAAAATAAAAATGCTGCCTGTGATGCGATCCATATACTGAATAAACTTAGGTTGCTTTAAATAGCTAGAGACTGACTGCATTGCAGCAATTAAAAAAACAGACCAAATAAATCCTAATATGACATGGATAGAGACAAGACCCATCGTCCAAATTACTGGAGAAGAGGATGGAGGGATGAATTGTGGAAGAAAAGAAATATAGAAAATACCAACTTTGGGATTCAATAAATTTCCCCAAAACCCTCGTATGAACCAATTTTGAGTTACTGCTGTTTCGTTGATATTTGCAAGTTGAGTACGTGGTTTTAAAATAAGATTGAGACCTAACCAAGCAAGATAAATTGCTCCAGCCCACTTCAATACATTGAACGCAAGATCAGACGTCATCAACAGCGCACCTAAACCACAGGCCACAATAATACCCCATGCGACACATCCTAAATTTATTCCTAAAGCAGCTTGAAAAGCTTTCGCTCGACCTTCCAGTGTTGCTGTTCGGATAATCAATGTTGTATCCAATCCAGGCGTGATGGTTAGTACCGTGATTGCAATCAAATATGGAATAAGTATCGTTGACATTTTAGGGAGCGCTCAGTAAAGCTTGAATTCGATTGTATTACATCAATAATGATTCTTGGAGTGCTGTTAGCGCTATTTAGGAAATATTTGTTAGACTTTAATAATAGGTGATTCAGGTCAGAATGGAGAGCGAATTGGAAGCCCCAGAAAAACTGCTGTCCATGTGGTTAAAAGAACGAATTATTCAAAATCAGTCTGAGCATACGATTTCAGCATATCAACGTGATCTAACTGACTTTTTTAAATTTTGTGAAAATAAGCAATTAAATTTGCAAGATGTTGAGGCTTCAGACTTGAGAGAGTATTTAGCGGCACGTGTTGAGCGTGACCAATTGAGTTCAAGCAGTTTACAGCGTCATTTAACCTCTATTCGTCAGTTTATGAAGTGGGCAGAGCAAGGTCAGTATTTAGCACAAAATCCATCAGAAGACTTTAAGTTAAAACGCCAGCCAAGACCTTTACCGGGGCTAATTGATATCGAAACGGTTCATCAAATATTAGATCAGGCTTTGCCTGAAAAACCGATAGAGCAACAACTTTGGGTAAGAGATAAAGCGATATTGGAATTATTGTATTCAAGCGGTCTGCGTTTGGCTGAGTTGCAAGGATTAACCGTTAAAGATATTGATTTCAATAGACAGCTTTTAAGGATCACAGGTAAAGGAAATAAAACGAGAATAGTTCCCTTCGGTTCCCCAGCAAAACAAAGCTTGATTGATTGGCTGAAGATTTATCGTATTTGGCAAGGTAACTTCACTGCTGAATCAGCGGTTTTTATTTCTCAGCGTGGTCATGCATTAACGCCTCGGCAGATTGAAAATCGAGTTAAGCTGCAAGCGCAACGCGCTGGTGTAAATATTGACTTACATCCACATTTATTAAGACATTGTTTTGCCAGTCATATGCTGTCAGCCAGTGGGGACTTACGTTCAGTACAAGAAATGCTCGGACATAGCAATTTATCAACCACGCAAATTTATACACATGTCGACTTTGATCAGTTGGCAAAAGTATATGATCAGACACATCCACGGGCGCAAAAGAATGAACATTGAAAAGTACCCGCAACCATTAGCTCAAGTTGCATTTAGGCAATGTTGTGAATTAATTGATGAGATTTTGCATGGTTATCGAGCAGTTATAAATCAAAGCTATCAAGGTTATTTAAATCACTGTAAGCGTGTGGTGGCATGTTGTTTGATGTTAAGTAAGGATGACAGTAAAGAAACACTGCGTAAAATTGCGATTGCTGCGGCTTTTCATGATATTGGTATATGGACTGCACACACTATTGATTATATCAAACCTTCGGTTGAGGAAATGCGGCAATATCTTGTATCAAATGAGTTGTTAATGTGGGAAAAAGAAATCACATTAATGATTACTGAGCATCATAAGGTCACTAAGGCTGAATGTTTTGAATATCATTTAGTTGAAAAATTTCGACGGGCTGATTATGCCGATTTCACACTTGGGTTAGTTCGATCAAATATTCCATTGAGTGAATTTCATAAATTGACAAGAGAATTTCCAAATAATGGTTTTCATAAGACCTTAATTTATTTGGGAATAAAACGCCTATTGCAAAAACCATGGAGCCCACTACCGATGTTTAAATGGTAGCTAGAACTTATGATTGTGCTTTAGATAAACTTTGAACGATACATTATGTTTCAAATGCGGTTGATTAATAATCAGCTGTATACACACTTTAGCGTTAGAGAATGTTTAATTCGTGTTCTTACTTTTTTGCCAAGTTTTGGTAAAATGAAAAATGTGTTAAAGCATAAGTCAAACTGATTAATTTGGGTTTTAAGCATTAAATCAATTTTGTGTTTTTTAGATCATTGAATTTATTAAAATATTAAATAAATCAAAGCATAATAATTTTAATTTAATTGTTCTGAATTGCATTTATCAAACTCAACTTTTATTTAGTGAACTGAGCATTTCATCTTTTTTACAGGCATAGCGGAAATTCTGACTTGACCGAAATGCCAAATACATTGCAAGATAGGGCACCTAAAAAGTTTCAATCGAAGAGTTAGAATACTCTTCACTACATTTACTTGCTTAGAACAGCCGAGGATTACATGAAGGCTCTTGTTGCTGTAAAACGTGTGGTTGATGCCAACGTTAAAGTTCGTGTTAAGCCGGACAATAGTGGGGTTGACCTTACCAACGTTAAGATGTCAATTAACCCATTCTGTGAAATCGCAGTGGAAGAAGCGGTTCGCTTAAAAGAAAAAGGAACGGTTTCAGAAATCGTTGTTGTTTCAGTGGGTTCTAAAGACGCGCAAGAACAAATTCGTTCTGCAATGGCTTTAGGTGCTGACCGTGGTATTTTAGTTGAAACTGCTGATGAAGTTGGCGCTTTAGAAGTTGCTAAGATTCTTAAAGGCGTTGTTGATGCTGAAAAACCAGAACTTATTCTTCTTGGTAAACAAGCAATCGATGATGACTCTAACCAAGTAGGTCAAATGCTTGGTGCTTTACTTGGTGCAGGTCAAGGTACTTTCGCATCTGAAGTTAAAGTTGATGGCGGTAAAGTTCAAGTTACTCGTGAAATCGACGGTGGTTTACAAACTGTTGAGCTTGCACTTCCTGCAATCATCACAACTGACTTACGTTTGAATGAGCCACGTTATGCTGCTCTTCCAAACATCATGAAAGCTCGTAAGAAGCCTCTTGATACTAAAACTCCAGCTGATTACGGCGTTGCAACTGGCACTAAGCTTAAAACTGTTAAGGTTGAAGCACCTGCTGAACGTAAAGCTGGCGTACAAGTGAAGTCTGTAGACGAGCTTGTTGAAAAATTGAAAAATGAAGCGAAAGTGATCTAAGGGAGTAAAATCATGAGTATTTTAGTTATCGCAGATCACAACAACCAAGCTTTGAATGGTGCAACTTTAAACGTTGTTGCAGCAGCTCAAAAAATTGGTGGTGACATTACTGTATTAGTTGCTGGTTCTGGCGCTCAAGCAGTTGCTGACGCTGCTGCTAAAGTTGCTGGTGTGAGCAAAGTATTGCTTGCTGACAATGCTGCTTATGCAAACCAACTTGCTGAAAACGTTGCTGGCTTAGTTGCTGACATCGCGAAAGGCGGTTACAAATACGTATTAGCTGCTTCTACAACGACTGGTAAGAACCTTCTTCCACGTGTTGCTGCGCTTCTTGACGTAAGCATGATTACAGACATCATTGCTGTAGAATCTGCAAATACGTTTAAGCGTCCTATCTATGCAGGTAACGCGATCGCAACTGTTCAATCTGACGAAGCAATTATCGTTGGTACAGTTCGTGGTACTGCATTTGATGCGGTTGCTGCTGAAGGCGGTTCTGCTGCAGTTGAAGCGGTTGCTGAAGCAAACGATGCTGGTATTTCTAAGTTTGTTAGCGAAGAAATCGTTAAACTTGATCGTCCAGAATTAACTGCTGCTCGTATCGTAGTTTCTGGTGGTCGTGGTGTAGGTTCTGGTGAGAACTACCATAAAGTACTTGACCCATTAGCTGATAAGCTTGGTGCAGCACAAGGTGCTTCACGTGCTGCGGTTGATGCTGGTTTCGTACCAAACGACTTCCAAGTTGGTCAAACTGGTAAAATCGTTGCGCCTGATCTTTACATGGCGATCGGTATCTCTGGTGCGATCCAGCATTTAGCTGGTATGAAAGATTCTAAAGTTATTGTTGCGATCAACAAAGACGAAGAAGCGCCAATCAACAGCGTTGCTGACTACTGGTTAGTTGGTGATTTGAACACTGTTGTACCAGAATTGGTATCTAAACTTTAATTCTTTGAATTAAGTTGAAAAACGCTCCGAAAGGAGCGTTTTTTTATGATTAAAAAAATCTGAATAATATGTATCGCGTCCTAAATTCTATTATCAAATTAAGTTATTGTTTTAATCTTAAAGTGTACTTGTTGGTACACTTTTGCTAAAATTAGCTTTTATCCAATTTGGATAGGTTATCTCCTGATGAAATTTGATATGCGCTTTGATGCTAAGGCGCTATTTTTGCTTAGCTTAGTATTGCTTACTCTCCTGATCTCTATTACAAAAGTTGAGTGGTTGTTGACGTGGAATGTACATTTAATCGAGGATGTACAAGCTTTAATCTTACTTCTATGTGTGCCTTTTACTTGGTTCTATATGAAGCCTAAAAGCTTATCAGATCAAAAGAAATGGTTTTGGATGTGGGCTATCGCATGGTGGTTTATGTTTTTTGGACGGAGTATCAGTTGGGGGCGTGACTTTTTCCCTGATGTTGCAAAGATTTACTTTAGAGCCATCTCTGTGGTTGTGATTGCACCAGTCGTATTTATGCTTTTCTCATCGAAATTACGTGCAGAGATTGCGTATAAAGTACGCTTTGTAAGGTTTCCATTTTGGTATTTAATGATAGCAATCGTATCTTTATTTTTCGCCGACTGTGTCGAGCATCATCGTCTTATTGGTTCATGGCTATTGATTGATCTAGCGAGCCAAGATGTCGTAGAAGAATTATATGAAACACCATTTATTTTTGCGTTATTTTCTGCTGCTCATTTCTTTATGCAACAAGATCGACCAGTTGAAGTTGATATGGCAATGGTGTGTACAGAATCTAACTAAGATTTAAATAGCCTGCAGCTATTGTCCTAGATTAGCGGGCTTTAAAATCTATATTACAATTCTGGGATAATTATTTTTACAAGCCGTTTTGTTTATATTTTAATCAAATTAGGTCTTTAATTATTCGTATCTTTTCCAATCCAATTCAATGTTTTTAACTTATTAATTCTAATAAACTTTTTATTGTAAAAAAATGCTATTTTCCGATTGCTGTACTCCCCGTTTATATGACCTTTATGCTATAATTTTTCGCTGTATTTTTTTATTTTTAGTTCCAATTTCTGGGCTAAATTTTTGCAAGATTGAAGACATAAAAACAGATAGAAATTTCTATTTGTACACAAGGAGTATGCATGAGCGTATCGGAAATCAGACCGATTGCCATTGAGGACGAACTCAAGCATTCATATTTAGATTACGCGATGAGCGTAATTGTTTCTCGTGCATTGCCAGATGTTAGAGACGGTCTAAAACCTGTTCACCGCCGCGTACTATATGCGATGCATGAATTGGGCAACGATTATAACAAAGCGTACAAAAAGTCTGCTCGTGTTGTCGGGGACGTGATCGGTAAATATCACCCACACGGTGATAGCGCAGTTTATGAAACGATCGTTCGTATGGCGCAGGACTTTAGCTTGCGTTATATGCTTGTTGATGGTCAAGGTAACTTCGGTTCTGTCGATGGGGATAGCGCAGCTGCAATGCGTTACACCGAAGTTCGTATGCAAAAATTAACCCATGAGATTTTAGCTGATCTTGAAAAAGATACGGTTGATTGGGAAGATAACTACGACGGTTCCGAGCGTATTCCTCAAGTGATGCCGACACGTATCCCTAATCTTTTGATTAATGGTACGACAGGTATTGCGGTCGGTATGGCGACTAATATGGCGCCACACAATATGACCGAAGTTGTGAATGCGTGTTTGGCTTATGCAAATAATCCGAATATTTCAGTAGAAGGTTTGATGGAACATATTACTGGTCCAGATTTCCCTACAGGCGGCATTATTTACGGTAAATCAGGTATTGTAGATGCTTACCGTACAGGTAAAGGTCGTTTGCATATTCGCGGTAAATATCACTTTGAAGAAGACCAAAAAACAGGTCGTACCACGATTGTCTTTACTGAGATTCCTTATCAAGTCAACAAAGCAAAAACCATTGAGCGTATTGCTGAGTTAGTGAAAGAAAAGAAACTCGAAGGTATTTCTGAGCTTCGTGATGAGTCTGATAAAGAGGGTATGCGTATTGCCATCGACTTGAAGCGTGGCGAAAACGCTGAAGTTGCGGTCAATAATTTATTCTTGCATACACAGCTACAAAACTCATTCAGCATCAACATGGTCTGCCTAGACAATGGTCAGCCAAAGTTGATGAACCTAAAAGATATTATTGCGGCATTTATTCGTCACCGCCAAGAGGTTGTGACTCGCCGTACTATGTACGAATTACGTAAGGCTCGTGAACGTGGTCATATCTTAGAAGGTCTAACGGTAGCTTTGGCAAATATCGATGCCATTATTGAAACCATTAAAACATCTGCAAACCCAGCTGAAGCACGTGAGCGTTTGCAAGCGGGTGAGTGGGCTGGCGGTGGTGTTGTTGCATTGCTGGAAAAAGCGGGCGCAATTTCAGTTCGCCCTGATGAGATCGAAGGTGAAGATCCTGCACGTCCATTCGGTTTGTCTGGTGATATCTATCGCTTATCACCAACTCAAGTTGGCGCAATCTTAGAATTACGTTTACACCGTTTAACTGGCTTAGAACAAGATAAGTTACACGCAGAATATACTGAGATTTTAGGTCAAATCGCTGAATTAACAGCAATTTTAAATGACTTTAACTTGTTGATGAACGTGATTCGTGAAGAACTTACTTTGATTTTGCAACAGTACGGTGATGGTCGTCGTACAGAGATTGTTGAGTCAGGTGTTGATTTCTGCCGTGAAGACTTAATTCCTGAAGAGCAAGTTGTATTGACTGTGTCTCAAACAGGTTATGCAAAAACTCAACCACTTTCTGATTATCAAGCACAACGTCGCGGTGGTCGTGGTAAGTCTGCAACTGCAATGAAAGATGATGACATTATTCAGCATTTAATTGTGGCTTCAAACCATGCAACGGTATTGTGCTTTACCAATGTGGGTAAAGTTTATCGTTTACGTGTGTTTGAAGTACCACAAGCATCTCGCGGTGCGAAAGGTCGTCCAATCATTAATTTACTTCCGCTGGAAGCAAATGAAACCGTAACAGCAATCTTGCCGTTGACGGAGTTCCCTGAGAATCACTATGTATTCATGGCGACTGCCTCAGGTACAGTAAAACGTGTTGAACTCGCGCAATTTAGTAATGTTCGTTCAAATGGTTTACGTGCGATTGAGCTGAATGAAGAAGATACCCTAATTGGTGTTGCGATTACTGATGGTAATCAGCAGATTATGTTGTTCTCGAATGAAGGTAAGGCAATTCGTTTTGCTGAAACTGATGTTCGTGCAATGGGACGTACTGCGAAAGGCGTGCGTGGTATGCGTGTAAGTTTTGCAAGCAATACCATTGAAGCTGAAGATGCGGATGTTGAAAATGATGATAGCGATGACAATGATGATTCATCAGATTCGAATTTAATCAGCCGTATTGTTTCATTGGTAGTTGTGCCAGAAACTGGGGAAGTATTGTGTGCATGTGCTAACGGTTATGGTAAACGTACACCTGTAGATGACTTCCCAACCAAGAAACGTGGTGGTAAAGGTGTCATTGCAATTAAGACAAGTGAGCGTAATGGTGAGCTTGTTGGTGCAGTATCAATTGATGAAACTAAAGAACTCATGCTGATTTCTGATGGTGGTACATTGGTACGTACTCGTGCTGCTGAAGTTGCGACGACTGGACGTAATGCTCAAGGTGTTCGTTTAATCCGTTTAAGTGATGCTGAAACACTTGTCGGTGTTGTATCTATTGAAGCTGTAGAAGATGACGAAGAGTTGGATGCTATAGAGGAATCGGTAGAAAATACTGAAGCCGAAACAGTAACTTCTGAAGAAGTTGTTGCTGAGCCAAAAGATGATGCGCCTGAAGCGTAATCATTGAGGTAATAAAAAAGGAAGCTAAATAGCTTCCTTTTTTATTGGTTTCATGATGACTAAGCGATAATAAGACAATGCCAAAAAGATTGCGCCCAGAGTTATAAGATAGATGAGTTTGGGGATCACGAGCGATGTCGGCACTCCCATTTGATTGAGTTGTACAAACATCTGTACGCCATTCGTGGACGGCAGTGTCCATGCAAACCATTGCATCCATTCAGGCATTGCTTCATGTGGCCATGCCGTTCCTGTAAGTAGAAATAAGGGGACAGAAGTCACGACTATTAAATGTCCCACGCGTTCTGGCATATCAACTAAGGAACCGATTAGCATCCCTAAACCAATTATACAACTGACATAAATCGGTACAGCTAACAGCATGCCCCAGAAATTGCCACCATGTGGATATTCATACAACCAAAATGTAAATTCGAATAAATATAAACATCCTAAACAGCCAATGGTAAAGATAGCTGTAAAAGTTGCCCAAAATTCGATGGGTTTCGCAGCCCAGCCATTTTCACGATAACTGGCAATAAGCATAGCTAAGCCAAGTAAAATTGTTTGGTGAATGATCAAACTTGCGACGGCTGGGAAAATATAGCTGCCATAGCCTGAGATTGTGTTGAACAGCGGAATCTGATGAATTGAAAGCTCTGGATGAAACTGTGAAGCATTGCCAAATTTCTCTAGGTATTCTTGCAAGGTATATTCAATAGAACCTGCTAAACCTACGCCGACTTCTTTTGTTCGAATGAAGTATGCAGTACTCAGATAAAGGCCAATCCCTCCCATTTCACCGCGTTTGAGACTATTGGTTAGATTCTCAGGTAAAAGTAAAATGCCTTCCGCTTGTTGATTTTGAACCATTCGCTGAGCTTCAAGAAAATTATCAGTCACAGTCTTGATCTTGATATGAGGGCTGTTAGACGCTTGACTAATGATCTTTGAAGTTAAAATACTTTGTTCTTCATCGACAATCACAATTGGAATATCTTCGGCTGTTTGTGCTTTATACGCGGTTGGATAAAAAAAACTATATAACAAGATCGCGGCAATCAATGTCGTAAAAACTGAGCTATTGGCAAAAATATTCTTAAACGTCTGAATGTAATAATCGAAAAATGATTTCATGGATGAATCTCCTGAACATTTTTCTTGAGTAGACGAATACTAAGTACAAAGAACAAGATGGCGAAAATAACTAAAATGCTAAAAGGTATAAGTGAAACATAAAGGTCACTACCAATAATCCATTGTTCTGTTTGTAGCTTGGCATAGGGGGTATAAGGAATAATCATTGACCAAAATTGAGTAAATGCAGGAGCATTATTCAAGGGTAAAGTGATTCCTGAAAAACTAGGGGATGATCCACCATAAAGTGCAATAAAACCAAAAGTTTTTGGCAGGTTTTTTGTCGCAAGAACAACAGTACTGCTAATAACAGCATAGGAAAAATAGAATAGAAATTGTGCAGCTAGAATGAGTATTAGTGAACCTGCAATGAAATAACCGCGGACATGCGCTAACCAAAACATCCAACATGCTGTCCATGCACAGAAAATGAAAACATAAGGCAATATTTTACCTAGTAAGCTTGAAATCACCTGTTTAGAACTGACCCATTCATAAACCGTTTTCCGCTTAAATTCTTGCCCAATCGCGAAAGCCACACAGCAACATAACAAGAGATGGAGTACAGCAGGCACCATAAATGGCTCAAGAAACAATTCATAACTCATACTTGGGTTATAAAGGGTCGAGATTTTGATGTGTGGTGTGGGGACATCTAAATATGGAATAGTATTTGCCAGATAGCTTTGCCCTAAATACTCAGCCATACCATTTAAAGTACTGATGAGCATGGCGGAGGAAATGGTATTACCAATACTAAAAAAGGATTGGTTATAGGCAATGCTAATTTGCGCATCCTGAGCTTTAACTAAGCGTTGCTCAGCACCTTCGGGAATCATCACAAATCCCCACGCCTCAGTTGTATTAATCAGTTTTTCTGCTTCATCTTGGCTAGAAGTAATCGTTTTTATTTTTAACGTATGATTAATACTGAGCGCATGAATAACCTTACGACTCATTTCACTTTGATCTTGATCTATCACCACAATCGGTAAATGTTCGGCTTTACCAGATGAAAACATACTTCCAAACAGCAAAATAACCAGCAAAGGCGCAATCACGGCCATAAAAAGATCAACTTTATGACGTTTGAGATAACGCAACTCCCGCAGCATGACTGCAAACATTGCTTATTTTACCTCTTCAATTTTGAATAATACGCTCATACCGACTTTTAGATCAGGAATGGATTGCTCTGGGACCAAGTGAAATTTAAAACTGCGAATATCGTAACCACCAGTTTGGCGTGTGGTTTTAATCGTCGCAAAGTCACCCTCGGCATCAATGCTCTTAACCTTAAATGTTGTTTTACGATCAAGGGCAGGGATGTAACCTTCCAGTGTTTTAGTTTTATACACTGAGCTATACATATCTTCACGAACGTTCAAGCTGATCCACAGATCATGGTCTTCAATGATACTGACGACAGGAACTCCTGTTGCAACTAATTCAGTCGGTTTACCATAAGTTTTTGAGACAGTGCCATCGGTAGGTGAATAGAGTTTGGTTTCTTCAGTCAGTGCATTTGCTTCTTTCACTGCTGCTTGAGCCATCGCAACTTGCGCATCAGCAGTAGATTTTTGTTGCTCGGTACTGCCGCGTTTTGCACGAGCATATTGTTGATATGCTGCTTCTGCGGCCTCACGAGCAGAGGTTTTTGCCGCTAACATCTCGTCACGACGCTGACGTGAAATAACACCTTGTTGATAAAGATTTTCACCACGTTTATAGGTTGTAGCAGCTAGCTCTGCTTGTGTCTTCATGGCTTGCCAGTTGGCATATAGAGTATCGATATTTTCTTGTTGCGCACCACGATAAATGGTTGAGTGAAAAGCTGTCGCACTTTGTAAGGCTGCTTGGGCTTGTTCTTTCTTGGCTTCTAATTCAGGGCTAACAAAACGAACCAGTGCTTGTCCTTTTTTGATGCTTTGACCTTCAGTCACATAAAACTCTTCAATACGACTTGGAACTTTGGTACTGATATGTACAGTTTCAGCTTCGACTCGACCCTGCAATTCAATAGGTTGTGGCAGATAGGCTTTCCATAGTCCAAAAGCAATCAAGCCTAATAATAGAATTAGGACAATTAAACCAATAATTTTAGCTTTACTTTTTTTCGGTGGTTCAGTTGGTTGAATTTCTTGATTTGAAGGTGTATTTATAACATCCACTTTTTCGGTATGCTCAATAGGTGAAACTTGTTCTACCTGAGTTTCTGTTGAAGAAGTATCAGTCGTTTGTTTAACTTGATCTGTATCACGTTCAGAATTGGATGATGATTGATTTTGGCTCATAAGTTTCTCCAATTAACGGATATAGTCAGTTCGTGGTTGATTCACATAAAGCTTGAACTCGTCAATCGAACCATAGCTTTGCAATAAAGTCGCGAGCGATAAAATATATTTATACGCATTGATCGACATTTCGCTTTTTAAAGCACTTAATGCATTTTGTGCATCAATCACTTGGGTTGCTGTTCCCATTCCTTCTTTAAAAGACAGCTGTTGAATGCGTAAGTTTTCTTGAGCAGCTTTAATATTTTGGGTGAGAAGTTGATGACTAGTCTGTGATGAGTTTAACTCGCTATAAGATTTATATAAGACATTTTCAACTTCTTGCTTGGTTCGTTCTGTCATGAGTTCAGCAGCATATTTCTTCAGCTCAGCTGCACGGATGTTTTTATTATTATCGATTCCAGAGAAAAGGTTGTACTTTGCCATAACGCCAACAATCCAATTCTCTTTGCTATCTAAACCGTATTCCCCAAAGGCAAAAACACTTGGTTTCTTCGCTGATTGTTGAATTTTGATATTTTCATTCGCAAGCTCAGTATCCATTTTTAGCTTTTTAATCAAACTTGAGTTTTGGTCATAGTTTGCTAGTAATTTGTCTAAAGACTGACTTTGCGCATTATTTACAAAAAGTGGTGTTGTCAGGTTGAGATCTTCTTTAGTTTTTAATAGGTTTTGAAGACTAAATTCACTGGCGCGAAGATTTGATTTCGCATTTTGATAAGTACGTTCTGCATTGTTACGAGCGACTTCAAATTGCATACGCTGGCCTTTATTAATAAAGCCTTGCTGTTCAAGTTTCAGAGCATTGTTATAATGTTCTTGCATCGCATTTAGATTAAATAAACTTGCATTCAACAACTGTTGTTGTAATTGCACATTGAAATAAGATTGGATCATTTCGAATCTTTGCGAGTCTTGTTGTTGTTTTTCGCTAATGTTAGAGCGTTGTGCTTGAATCGTTGCAATTTGCTTGGCGCTGGTAATTTTTCCACCCGTATAAAGTGGCATCACCATAGAAATAGAGGTGCGAACATCGTGGTCTTTAATTGTGACGTCAACATTATTCGGTACTTTATTTAAACCATCACTGACAACTTGATCGAATCCTTGACCAACTTGATCAATTACATCTGGCGGTAATACATTTTCCCATTGCGATAATTTGTCATCAAATCCACGTGTGAGTGAGTTTTCGAGCCTGCGTTTACTCGATTCGAGTGGGACACTGGTTTCACTATGAAATGAATAGGCTGTTGCATTTAAATCAATGCGTGGCAGTCCTAAGTGTTTAACTGCCTCCATTTCGAGTTGTGAAGCTTGTTGTAAAGCTTGCTGCGCTTGAGAGGCGTAGGCATTTTCTACAACATATTGTTCCGCCTCGTTATAACTAAATGTTTGTGCGAATAAAGATGTTGAAAATAAGGCACTACTGATTAAGCTAATACTTAAACAAAGTTGCTTTGGAAACCGTTTGACCTGAACATTAGGTCGATTATGTCGTTTCAACATGATGATATATCGCAATTTAATAATACCTGCGCTAGTCTAAGTTTTTTTTGTAAAATTTAAATATTATGTTTTTAATTAAATAGTTGAATGCTTAGAATTGGTGTAGTTAATTTGTAAAAAAATAGAGCAATTAATCTATATATCAGATTGAAAATTAAAATAATTTATCTTTCATAATTTTTATTAAAAGACAATTTGAAAATTTATGGAAATCACAAAAACATCATTGAAAAATTAAACTATTTTTTACAGTCAAATTGAAATATTTACTGGATAAGCTGCTGCAAGCTTCGCCAATCTATGATTAAATTCCCATCTCAATTTGTTTCACTTTAACAAGGGAAAACTCATGCGTGCTTATAATTTCTGCGCTGGTCCTGCTGCATTACCTACTGCTGTTTTAGAAAAAGCTCAACAAGAGATGTTGGATTGGCAGGGTAAGGGCTTGTCGATCATGGAAATGAGTCATCGTAGCAATGACTATGTTGCTGTCGCAGAAAAGGCAGAAGCTGATTTACGCAAGCTCATGAATATTCCTGAAAACTACAAAGTGTTGTTCTTACAAGGTGGCGCATCCTTACAATTCTCAGCGATTCCGCTTAATTTACTCGGTAAAAATAATAAAGCGGATTATATTCATACGGGTATTTGGTCTGAGAAAGCATTAAAAGAAGCAAAGCGTTATGGCGATATTAATATCGTTGAAGCGGGCACCATGATTGATGGTAAACATGCGATTACTGAACAAAGCACTTGGAATCTATCGAATGATGCTGCGTATGTTCATTATGCAGATAATGAAACGATTGGTGGATTGCAATTCGCGAGTGTACCTGATGTAGCTGCTCCTTTGGTTTGCGACTATTCATCAAGTATTTTGTCTGCGCCAGTAGATGTGAATAAGTTTGGTCTTATTTATGCGGGTGCCCAAAAGAACATTGGGCCTGCTGGTTTAACCATTGTCATTATTCGTGAAGATTTATTAGATCAAGCAAAACCTGAGATCCCAAGTATCTTGAAATATGCTGATCAAGCGAAGAACGGTTCTATGGTGAATACACCAGCAACTTATGCTTGGTATCTATCTGGACTAGTATTTGAGTGGTTACTTGAGCAGGGTGGGGTAGATGCAATCTACAAAATGAACCAAGCGAAAGCAAAATTGCTCTACGGTTATATTGATTCAAGCGATTTTTATAACAACCCAATCGCGGTACCAAATCGCTCTATGATGAATGTACCATTTACACTTGCTGATGAAGCACTTGAAAAGACATTCTTAAAAGAAGCTGAGCAAAATCATTTGCTTAACTTGGCAGGTCATCGTTCAGTTGGTGGTATGCGTGCAAGTATTTATAACGCCGTACCATTGGAAGGTGTTCAAGCTCTTGTGAATTTTATGGATGAATTCGCGAAACGTCACGGATAAGCCATATTTTATAGAGAAAAATAAAAGCCCTCATCATTGAGGGCTTTTATTTGAATTAGGTCATGGTCAAAAATTAGAATTAGAACAAGCCAATTTGATGAAAAATGATTGCTGCTAGAAACATACCTAGTAAAAAAAAGCAAAAAGCACCAACATCAAGTTTAAGCCCTTGGTCGCTTGAATGAATAAGACTGGTGGTCGTTTGTTCTGGTATAATTTTCATTAGAACGCCTAAAATGCCATTTATGTGATTTTTTGTCACTTAGAAACAGTTTTAGCATAAATATTCGCCTGAATCCATAGGTTACCGCGAATATATTCACCAATGTTAAAGTTTTTATACAAAACGTTTTTAGTTGCAATACGAATTAAGATTGCAGGTAAATCATCTTCTAAAACTAAAGTGACATCATAAAGGGTATATTCATCCTGCATAAACTGCATCGTTGTTTTACCCACGATATTACCTTGAAACCAAGCTTCATCTTCTTGTCCTAATGTCTCTCCAAATAAATAGGCAACCATTTTAGAAAAGTCGACTGTTACAGGTTCTTGATCTTCTGGCGTTTTTGGTTCCCACTCATTAATAAGCTCCTGTAAATTTTCAGGTGCGATACCATTATGTTCAGCCAAAATTGCATTTAAAGCACGGTGATGTTTAATTGAAGCTGGATCATCAACAACGATTTTCTCATCTTTAGCAACAGGTTCTAATTCATATGCCCAAGCATTAAACTGAACTTGATAGGTTTGGTTTTTATCATACTGACAGTTATTTACGCTGAACAAATTATCGAAGGCATAAATAATGGTATTTTTATTTAAATTTAGACGTAATACTGCTTGTGTTGCAGAATCACAGGTAATAATACGCTCAATTTTCGCATCATATCTATATGGACTTTCAAAACTTGGAAAAGCAGTTTTTAATGCGCGAGGTTTTTGGTCTTCCACTGCAATAATTTGATTGATGCAAACCTTTTGTCCACTTGGTCCTTGGATAAGCCAAAATGACTGATCCATATCTTGTTCATCTTCACATAAGCCCATTGGCATTACGGGTGCATCTAGCGCCAATCCTAACCATTTGGGTACATCCACTTCGGGTGTATCTGTCAATAAGTTCCAATGCTCGACATGATTACCGAAATTTTGATCTTGAATTTTAATGGTTTCTGGACTGTTTTGATTTTTCATAAAGCGTGATGCTAAAAAGATTGAACTTATTCTATTAAATCGAGGGTAACCTCAATTTTTCAAGTCTGGATATGTAATTTCACTAGAAATAATTAGTGCTTACCTAGCTTTCTATAAGTTACATGCTATATTTTTGGTATGTAAATTTTAAAATGTATTGGTTATTTAAGTAATGAGCAAAGAATTACCTAGTAGGATTCATCAAGAAATTCTACAGTTGTGTGAGCAAGGTGATAAGTTATTTGCTCATCAAAAGTTTGTAGAAGCTAAAGCTTTATATGTTGAAGCGCTGAGACTATTGCCTGATGACCATCAAGAGTGGGAAACTTCAACTTGGATATATGTTGCAATAGGAGATACGCACTTTTATCTAAATAATTATGAAAGAGCATTTAGATGTTTTTACAATGCAGTGCAATGTCCAGATGGTTTAGGTAACCCTTATATACATTTGAGATTAGGACAGCTTTATTTTGAGCAAAATGATTTAGACAAGGCGGCAGATGAGTTAACAAGAGCATATATGGGCGGTGGACTTGATATTTTTATGGAAGATGATGCTAAGTATTTGGAGTTTTTAGAAACAAAAATTAAAGTATAAGTTTTTTGATATAAAAGAGTGTCATGGATAAATAAACAAAGCTTTATATCTTAATCTGCTAAACTATACTTTTATTCAATTAGGCTTGTGCAAACGTGCTGCCATTTAAGTTATGGGTAGATGCAGATGCTTTACCTAAGATTTTACGTGAAGTGATTTTACGTGCTTCTGATCGCTATCAACTCGAAGTCACTTTCGTTGCCAATCAGAATGTTGGGATTACACCCTCTATCAGAATTAAATCAATTCAGGTGATGAGTGGTGCTGATCGTGCCGATCAAGAAATTGTGGAACGTATGCAAGAGAATGACATTGTCATTACGCAAGATATTCCCTTAGCGGCTCAAGTGATTGAAAAAGGTGGAATTGCGATTCATCCTCGCGGTGAAATCTATACCACAGCGAATGTAAAAGCCCGACTTCATTTGCGTGATTTTATGGATACATTGCGTGGAGCTGGTGTACAGACAGGTGGGCCACCACCGATTTCTGAGAGAGATAAACGTGAATTCTCTAGCTCATTAGATCAAACGATTTTAAAACAAAAACGTAAAACTGCTTGCTGAGCACGCTATGCCATCACGTCTTAACTTAATGTTCACTTATGGATTGCTTATATTTATTTGGGCGACAACGCCTTTAGCAATTGTCTGGAGCGTTTCAGATTTACATCCAATGTGGGCATTGGTTATTCGGTTTTTTATTGCATTACCGTTGGCAATTACGGTTCTACTATTTTTAAAAATTAAGTTTCCAGTTCATAAACTTGCCTTGCTAAGTTATGTTGCAGGTTCATTTAGTTTGATCGGATCACAGATTTTTACTTATGCAGCAACAGCTTATCTCAGTTCGGGTTTGATTGCGCTGATGTTTGGGCTTGCGCCAATTATAGCGGGTTTGATAGGGCGATTTGGCTTTCACCAAAAGTTAGCAGGGCTGCAATGGCTAGGAATGGGGACATCGATTATTGGATTGGCCATGATTTGTTTGAGTGGAAGCCAAAAGCATGTACAGCCAATCGGCATTGTCTTAATGTTGATCAGTGTCTTTTCATACTCACTATCTATTTTCTTGGTTAAAAAGATTAATGCTGATGTGCAGGCGATGGCACAAGCAACGGGATCAATCCTTTTTTCGACGATCATTGCTGTTATGATCTTGCCTTGGATTTGGCAATATGCACCTACACACATTCCTTCGGCTAAGTCACTTTTAGCATTGGCTTATACTGTGATTATGGCTTCATTGATTGCAATGTTCTGCTATTTCAAATTGGTGCAAAATTTAAAAGCAACGACACTTTCACTTACCACAGTGATGACCCCAATGTTAGCAATTTTAGTTGGTGCTTATCTCAATAATGAACAGCTATCAATCCGCGTGTTTGTTGGTGCTGTCATCATCTTATTTGGCTTGCTGCTTTATTTCTATAAAGATTTAAAGATGTACCGTCGTTTAAAAATTTAACCTTGATTGTTGTCACTCAGCTGAATACTGTCAGCAAGTTTTGCACGATCTTGAGGGTTAATCGTAATGAAGTAAGCCCCGATTCTAAATTTTCCGTGCTCTTCGGCTGTACTATATGCCACTTGCGCAGTTGCAGCGATGTGAAAGAAGTTTTCAGGGTGGCTTAACGTAATATGGATATAGGTGCCTTCATTCAGATCTTGGGTACTGAAGAAACTTAAGCCATTTTCAGAGAAGTTAACTTGCTCAGGCACTGGCAATAAAGATTGCACAATATTGTCATAGAAAGACCCTGTGATAAGGTTCAACTTTTGATTAAATAGGGATAAGATGCGAGCAATTTGTTGATCTTTTTCATTTAATTGTTCTAATTCGTAGCGAAACGCATGATCAAATTGATCTAATTCTGCAAGTAGTAGAAAATAGCGTGGCAATACAAAATGAGAGTCATATGGGTCATTCAGTGCAACATCATCTGGAATGACTTGATAGTTGATTCTCAACACGGCATCAATACGAGACATCACACGACGTTCTGTGTTGTCGTCAACAAGATGATGTTGTGAACTTTCCATAATAAATCACCTCGGACTAGATGGTATGTTTAAGCCAATTTCGCTGTATATAGGGTTGAGATACACTCGTGCTCGGCGGAGTAATCATTTTATTTCTTTTATTGCCTTGGTTTCCATGATTGGTTTAACTCTCGGCGTTGCAGTCCTCATTACAGTATTATCTGTGATGAATGGTTTTGATCGTGAGCTTAAAAACCGTGTCCTTGGAATGGTTCCTCAAGCTACTGTTTCTTCTACTCAAATTCTAACAGATTGGCCTGAGCTTGTAAAAAAGGTTGAGCAACATTCGCATGTGACGGGTGCTGCACCGTTTACTCAATTACAAGGCATGTTGACCGCTCAAGGGCAGGTCGCAGGCATCATGGTGACAGGGATTGAACCTGAATACGAAAAGAAAGTATCTATTATCCAGAACCATATGGTGGCAGGTGATTTAAATTCACTTAAAAAAGGTGAATTTGGGATCGTGCTTGGTAAGGATATGACAGATGCATTAGGCTTGGGACTTAATGATAATGTCACTTTGGTTTTACCAGAAGCAACGCCGTCACCAGCTGGTGTAGTACCTCGTTTTAAAAGATTTAAAATCGTGGGTATTTTTAGTGTAGGCGCTGAAGTCGATTCGATGGTGGGTTATATTGCCTTGAATGATGCATCGACATTATTACGTCTACCTGATGGGGCTCAAGGTGTACGTTTAAAACTTGATAATATTTTCGCAGCGCCTAAAGTCGCTGATGAAATCGTGAGTCAATTACCAAGTAATTTCTACGCATCGAACTGGACGTATACCCACGGTAATTTGTTCAATGCGATTCAAATGGAAAAAACACTTGTTGGATTATTATTATTCCTCATCATCGTAGTTGCCGCGTTTAACATCGTTTCATCACTGGTGATGGTCGTAACAGATAAAAAGTCAGATATTGCAATCTTACGTACTTTAGGTGCTTCACCATCGATGATTACTAAAATTTTCATGGTGCAAGGAACTGTGATTGGGGTAATCGGTACAATTGCGGGTACGATTTTAGGGGTAACGTTGGCTCTAACCATCAGTGATATTATTTCTTGGTTTAATACAGCCTTAGGTTTGAATCTGTTTGATGCCTATTTTGTACATTACTTACCTTCGTATTTAAGATGGCAAGATGTTGTTATTATCGTCATTGTGTCTTTATTGCTGAGTTTCTTGGCGACAATTTATCCTGCATTGCGTGCAGCCAAAGTTCAACCTGCCGAGGCATTACGTTATGAGTAAAATTGTATTAGAAGCCAAAGATATTTTTAAACATTTTGATGATGGTAAAACTAAAGTTGAAGTGATTAAAGGTCTATCTTTACAAGTTAATGCGGGTGAATTTGTTTCAATCGTTGGTTCAAGCGGTTCAGGTAAAAGTACCTTATTGCATGTGTTGGGTGGTTTAGAGCAGCCAACACAAGGACAGGTTTTTTTACACGGCCAACGTTTTGATAATTTAGGCGAAGCAGAACGTGGTTACAAGCGTAACCAGCATCTAGGTTTCGTTTATCAGTTCCATCATTTGTTACCTGAATTTTCAGCGCTTGAAAATGTTGCAATGCCTTTAATGTTGCGTCGTGAAAGCAATTTTAAAGATGTGAAAAGACAAGCTGAGTATTTACTTGATCGTGTAGGTTTATCGCATCGTATGGAGCATAAACCTGGTGAGCTGTCTGGTGGTGAGCGTCAGCGTGTTGCATTGGCGCGTGCGTTAGTAACGAAACCTGCAGTTGTACTTGCTGATGAACCAACAGGAAACCTTGATCGTAAAACGGCACTCAGTATTTTTGAGCTGCTGACTGATCTGAAAAAAGAGCTGAATATGGCGATGCTGATCGTGACACACGATGAGCAGTTGGCACAATCTGCTGATTCAATTTTGCATATGCAAGATGGTTTATGGATTGATCAGCCATAATTTTTTAGTTTGTACTCTTGTTAAAGCCCTGAAAAAGGGCTTTAATTTTGCCCTTAGAAAAATCAAAAACTTAATTAAAAAATTAAATGTTAAAACTTATTCTTATAGGGTGGATTGCGGGTATTGCTTTGATGGGGCACAACCTTGCTTTTATCAATGCAACATGGTGGATATGGCTTGTATTGGCAATCCTTATATTTGCTATAGGATTTTATAAAAAACGACAGTCAGCCGTTCGTCAGCCTTTATCTATTTTTCTCATTTTAATAAGTTCAAGTTGGGCATTGTTTTGTGCTGGATATCATTTTGCTGATCAGGCATTGCAGCAACGCCTACAGTTCAGAGAAACTCAAACGCAGCCATTTGAAGCCATTATTTATATCAAGAAAATAGATGAGCTTAGCGACAATGGGCACAAGCAAATTGCAGAAGTTTTAAATCGCTATGATCAGCCTGTAAATTGGTTTCTGTATTTAAAGAAAAATAAAGATCAGTTTGACTTATCTTCTCCCTTAAAACTCGGTAGCTATTACAAAGTTTATGGCACGATCAAGCCAGCGCATAGTTATGCTGTTTCTGGTGCATTTGATCAAGAAAAATGGTTTCTGCAACAAAACGTCATGTCTGCATTTTCTGTAAAGCAGATCGAACTTCTGAGTGATGATGAGGTTTATAGACTCGGTTATCAACAACATTTAAAACAACAACAAAGTATCACTGCAAAATTTCTTTTGAATGTCGAAATGATGCGATTGTCATTTCGATTAAAGTTACAGACCTCAAATTATCAGAATAAAGGACTGATGTTAGCATTGTTGACTGGCGATGAAAGTTTACTTTCTGATGAAATCAAACAACAGTTTCAATTGCTTGGCATCTCACATTTATTGGCAATTTCAGGACCTCATGTACTGATATTTGCTTTGATGCTGACGTGGTTATTGCAGAAAGTGATACAACGTTATTGCCCACAACTTTATCTATGGCAGCCTCGACAAATTGTGCTGCTATTTCCTTTTATAGGTTGCGTATTACTCTATGTCGCATTTGTCGGGTTTGAAATCCCTGCACTTAGAACGTTACTCACGGTTTGTATTGTTGGCTTTTTTCTTCTTGTTCGACAGTCGATTCGACCTTTTGCTTTGTTGGTATATAGCGCAAGTCTATTACTGATTTTTGATCCTTTTAGTATTTTATCAGCGGCATTTTGGTTGTCTTATGGTGCATGTTTTATTCTATTGAGAATTTATCAAACCATAGCGAAATTACCACAAGATCAACCGATGACTTATGTGCAAAAGGGATATTTTGCGATTAAGCTCTTAGTAGAATCACAATGGAAAATTTTTGTGTCTTTACTGCCGTTAGTACTCATTTTCTTTCAGCAAATTTCCTTATTCGCACCTTTGACTAATTTAATCGCCATACCATTTTTAAGTATGATTGTCATCCCATTGGATATTCTTGCTGCTTGCCTAAGTTCCATTATTCCAATATTAGGAACGCTTTTATTTTATATAAATGATGTCTGTTTATCCATTTTGTTGTGGATTTTAAGCTTTTTACAGCAAGCTTCACCTGCGTTATATGGTGTCAGTTGTACTCCACTCATGATGGTGAGTTTAATTGTCGGACTTATCATACTTTTTTTGCCACATGGAACATTTCCAAAAGCTTGGTCGTTGATTGGTTTTTTGCCCATTCTGTTAGGTTTCAAAGCACAACCAACCGTCTTAAATATTTTAGATGTTGGACAAGGGCAGGCGATTTTCTTGCAACATCCTGAGCAAACTTTGATGATTGATACTGGTGGTTCATATGATGAAACAAAATTTAGTATAGGCGAGCGCGTTGTTATTCCCTTCTTACGTCAACAGGGTATAAGGGAACTTAATCATGTGATGTTATCGCATCTGGATCAAGACCACAGTGGCGCATTTCCTAAGATTCAAAATGCTTTCGCTATTGAGCAAGTTCAGTCAAATGAATATCGTAGCACTATGCAATTTAAAGATAATTTCTCATTGTGTCAGCAGGGACAGCAGTGGACTTATACTAATCTTAAAATTGAAGTGCTATCACCACGTACTGAAGATTTAGCACTTGCGAGCAGTCAGCAAAATGAACAATCCTGTGTCATTTATTTAACTTTTTCCAATGCCCAGCCTTATCAGCACTTTTTAATTATGGGCGATGCGGGATGGGAAACTGAATATAAGCTTTTGCAGCAGTATCCTGATTTAAAAGTTGATGTATTGGTACTTGGTCATCATGGCAGTAAACATAGTTCTGCTTATGATTTTTTAGCAATATTAAGACCAAAGCTAGCGATTGCCTCAGCAGGTTTCGACAATCGTTATGGTCATCCGAGTTTAGAATTGCAACAGCGATTGAAAGCCTTGAATATCCCATTGTTTACAACTGTAAATGCTGGAACGATCAGCTTTATCTTTGATCAGGGGCAGGTTCAGCTCAAGCAACAACGGCAACAAGTGAAATGGTTGCAGCGGAAATAGCTTAGATATTTTGCTGCTGCATTGCTTGATTGCGAACTTCATCAACTTTTTCTAATGCCTCTTTCTCATCAATGTCATAAATTTTTTTCAATGCCTTATTGGCACTAAAACGTTTATAACTCCAATGATAATGTTCAGGATAACGTCGAATCAGTTGTTCTAAGCTTTGATGAATGATCAGCGTACCATCCTCGGCAGTTCCTTGATAGATTTGAGGATTAATAGGTTCAATCACCATATCAAATCCATCTTGATCATTACGTTTAGTGTAGAGCAATAATGCAGCAGCTTTAGTTTTTTGAATCAGTTTTGCACTCAAGCTGCTTGAAGCTAGAGGAATACCAAAATAATTGACCATCTCACCACCATGATCAGGGGTATGGTCAGGCAAAATAGCTGTGGTTCCACCTTGTTTTAAAGCTTTAAAAATTTGACGCACGCCACTTTCATCCGTTGGAACAAGTTTTGCTTGTTCTCGGCTTCTCGCATCACGGACAAAACGATCAGCGTCAGGGTTTTTAACGGGCTTATACAAAATAGTCATTTGTGTATGTTGAGATAACAATGCATTCATTACTTCCCAGGTGCCAAAGTGTGGAAGAATCAAGACAACCCCTTTTTTTGCGGCGAGAGCTTCATGGAAATAATGTTCACCACTCACATGATGAATACGTTGAATATTTTTTTTGTTTGATGCTCCCCAAATGCTCAAAAACTCAAAATAGGACGTGATTTCATTTTGAATGGCTTGTTTTTTGAGTCGTTGATGTTCTTGTTCAGATAAATGTGGAAAAGCAATTCGGAGATTCAAACCAATAATTTTAGAAATTTTAGAGAGTTGAAATGTATTAAATAGTGCAGCCAGCAGTTTCGCAAAGAAACGCCCGAGTTGAATCGGCTGGCGGCTAATCAATTTTATAAGACGATAGGAAGTACTTGTCGATGTATGTTGGGTCATTTATCAAAGGTATTGAGAATTACAAAGGAAAGTATAATGCAAAAAATAATTATAAGTTAAGACAAGTTATTTAAACAGTTTTATGCAAATCCGCGTATATAATAAAACCACTTTACAATATATTGGATTGGAATCTTATGTCCGATTGGCCACCGAAACCACAAAACGAACCAACAAATAGTAATAATGTCACAGGCAAAGAATGGCAAATTTTAGAAAAGGCTGTTTTAGCTTCCGTAGAGGAACAACGTCGTAGCCGTCGTTGGAGTATCTTCTTTAAATGTTTAGGTTTTGCTTATTTACTGATTGTACTTATAGCGATGACGAAAGGATGTTCAACATCAGCAGAAAAATCATCAACAAGTATCAGTAGCGACCACCTAGCAGTGGTGGATATTATTGGTACGATTGATTCTTCTAGCAGTCAATCGACTGTCAATAGTGAAGATACCAATAAAGCATTAAAACGTGCTTTTGAAGCGAGCGGTAGCAAAGCGATTGCTTTAAATATTAATTCACCTGGTGGTTCTCCTGTTCAATCAGATGAAATTTGGCAAGAAATTCGTTATTTAAAAAAACAACATCCAGATAAAAAAGTCTATGCTGTGATTGGTGATATGGGTGCATCAGGTGCTTATTATATTGCTTCAGCAGCGGATGAAATTATCGTGAATCCTTCAAGCTTGGTGGGTTCAATTGGTGTGATTATGCCAAATTACGGTTTAAGTGGCTTAGCACAAAAGCTTGGTATTGAAGATCGTACGCTCACATCGGGTAACAACAAAGATATTTTGAGTATGACGAAACCGATTAATCCTGCTCAACAAGCGCATGTACAATCTGTCTTAGATAATGTGCACACACATTTTATCAATGCGGTTAAAGAAGGTCGTGGTAAGCGTTTGAAATCAACTGATCCTGCGGTGTTCTCAGGTCTATTTTGGACGGGTGAACAAGCGATTGCTTTGGGTATTGCTGACCGTAGTGGTAGTCTTACAACGCTAATGCGTGAGCTGAAAGTTGAGCAAAAAGTTGATTACACAGTACAGCGTAATCCTTTAGAGTCAATTTTGGGACGTATGGGCGCGAAGATTGGTGAAGGGATTAGTAGCTCATTAGCTGCTCAATTAGAAACTCAGCAAAGTGCAAAAATTCAATAATTTTAGTTTTTAAAATTTGGTTTCCTCTTATTCGTAAGGGGAAACTAAGCAAATCAATTAATCCATCAAATTTCCCTCTCTAAATATTACTCCTTAGTTCTTTCTTTTAATTTGCATTAAAGTGACATAGCGGGATAATTGACCAATCAATAAATTTATAGACAAACTTATGAAACCTTTAATCCATTTCGCACATGCGAACGGTGTCCCTTCAAAAGTTTATCAAAAACTTTTTGATCAACTCAAAGATGAATATGATGTCATTTATGTATCAGAAATTGGTTCTGATCAGCGTTATCCAATTACGCACGGTTGGAAATACTTAGTAGACCAAGTGATTGATAGTATCGTTCAGCAATCGCATGGACGTAAGGTGATTGGATTAGGGCACTCTTTGGGTTCTGTTTTGACCTTAATGGCAGCATATCGTCGTCCAGAATTATTTTCTCAAGTGATCATGCTTGATCCACCTTTTATTATTGGTAAAGCATCTTTCGCTTTTCATTTGGCAAAGTTATTTAAGCCAAAACTTGTTGATCAGATTACACCAGCAGGTTTATCTGCCAGACGCAGAGATCGCTGGGAGTCGCGAGAGCAGGCTGCTGAATTGTTGAGACCAAAAGGTTTTTATCAATACTTCGATGAAGATTGTTTTCAAGCCTATATCGAACATGCCTTAACAAACGATCCGCAAAATAATGGCGTCATGTTAACCATACCTAAGCACGCAGAAGTTAAGATATTTAGAACAACACCATCAATGTGGTGGTTGCCGATGCCTAAGCCAAAAGTTCCTGTTGATTTGGTTGTTGGCCAAGACAGCGTATTTTTAAAGCAGAAGCTGCCTCAAGTGGCACAAAAGAAATTGGATATTCCATTTTCAGTTGTTGATGGAGGGCATATGTTCCCATTGGAACATCCATTGGAAACCGTTCATAAAGTTAAAAGTTTGATTGAATAAATTGTTGCTTTTTGATGATATATTTAGCTGTAAGTAAAGTATTTAGTAGGTTTGTGACTTATGTCAGCTACAAATTTTAAAACTGTTAATCAAACTTATAGGCAATTGATTGGAAATGGTTTAACTTATTGTATTCCACGATTTCAACGTGATTATAGTTGGACGGATGAAGAATGGGATGATTTGTGGCAAGATTTATTAAGTGTTTTTGATCGTTCAAATAATGATGATGCTCATTATATGGGCTATCTTGTTTTGCAATCTAATGATGATAAGGTTTTTTATGTCATTGATGGTCAGCAACGCTTAACAACACTGAGTATTATTGTATTAGCAGGCTTAAAAAATCTAAAAAAATTAATTTCTGATAAAGTTGAAGCAGAGAGAAACAAGCAGCGTTTGGATCAATTAATGGGGACTTATATCGGATATTTAGATCCTGTTACATTGCAGTCAAAACCTAAACTAACTTTAAATAGGAATAATGATCACTTTTATAAAACTTACCTAGTTGCATTAGCTGAAAAAATGCCACAACGTAATTTGAAATCATCAGAGCATAGTTTACGAAAAGCTTTTGATTGGTTTGATAAAAAAATTGCTGAATATATGAAAGGTGACTTAGATAAAGGGGTTGTAATTGCTCAACTGATCGAGGAAATGAGTAGTAAACTCTTTTTTACAGTGATTACTGTAAATGACGAATTAAATGCATATAAAGTATTTGAAACACTGAATGCACGAGGAGTTAGGCTTTCTGCAACTGATTTGTTAAAAAATTATCTTTTTTCAGTCATTCATCGTGATTCGGTTTCAATTAATAATGAAAGTGAAATGGCTGATTTAGAACAACATTGGGAAAAATTAGTAGATCGACTTGGGGCTGAAAGCTTTCCTGATTTTTTACGTGTTTTCTGGAATAGTCGATATGCTTTTGTACGTCAGTCCGAGTTATTTAAACGAGTTAGAGAACAAATTTCCGATAGAGCTGGTGTATTTCGATTAATTCGTGAAATGGATACAGACATTGATATCTATTTAACTTTAGCTAACCCAAGTACAGCTTCTACTTTCTCAATAAACATAAGAAAATATGCAGAATACTTAAAAATGTTTAGTGTCAAGCAGCCTTACTCATTATTAATGGCAGTTTACCGTCACTTGGATTTGAGTGAGTTTGAAAAAGTTCTAAAAGCCTGTGTTAATATTTCTTTGCGTTATAATGTGATTAGTGGTTTGCATACTGGTGATCAAGAAAGGGCTTATCATAAAGCAGCTTTATTTGTAAATCAGTTTAGAGAAAAAGAGGCTCTGAGAGCAACGGATATTTTGCAACAATTACAGTCTATTTATGTAAGTGATGAAATTTTTAAAGTTAATTTTATTGATAAGACAATTAAAACAACTTCATCAAGAAATAAGAAAGTTGTGCGTTATATTCTTGGGGAAATTGAGTTTAAGGAAACACATACGCGTCCAGATCTTAATGATGATAGTTATAATATAGAGCATATTTTTCCTCAAAATGCAGAGATAGGATGGTCTGAATTTAATGATAAAGATGGGGTGGAGATGGTTTATCGTTTAGGGAATATGACTTTATGTGAAACATCATTAAATAGAGATATGGATAATTTAGCTTTTGAGGATAAGAAAGATTTTTTGGTAAAAAGTCAGTTTATGATCACGCAAAAGATTGCTGATTCTTTAGAATGGACACCAATACAAATTACCCAAAGACAGCAGCAGATGGCTAGGCTTGCAACCAGTATTTGGAGAATTGATCAGCTCAGTTAATTGATGATAAATAGAAGAATCAGCAAACCCAAAAACCAAAGTTTGCTGATTTTCTTTTAAAACTGAGCAAACTGAATCGGTTTTTCTAAAGGTTTTTGGTTGAAATAGGCTTTGCCATTTTCCCAAGATAGCTGACCATTACATATCCATTGTGTAACTTGAGGATAAATAAAATGCTCAAGTTTATGTATGCGCTGCGCTAAACTTTCGGCGGTATCATGCAAACCAACTTCAATAACTGACTGAGCAATACTTTGACCAGCATCAAGTTCAGCTGTTACAAAATGAACCGTACAACCATGCAGGCGATCCCCTGTATTTAATACGCGTTGATGCGTATTAACACCTTTATAGAAAGGCAAGAGAGAAGGGTGAATATTTAACATTTTCCCTTGCCATTTACTGACAAAGTTTGGTGTTAATATGCGCATAAAACCTGCAAGAATGACTAAATCAACCTGCCAATTCAGCAGTTGTTGATGCATTGCTTCATCGAAGCTTTCTCTATTTGGAAAGTCTTTATGCGAAATGACAGCAGTTGCAATATTGGCGTTCTCAGCACGCTTTAATGCATAAGCATCAGCTTTGTTGGAAAGAACACCAATGATTTGCCCTGATAGTTGTTTGCCTTGTTGGGCATCTATCAGGGCTTGTAAGTTGCTACCATTGCCAGAGACAAGTACAGCAATTTTCATTATGCAAAGATCACACGAATTCTTTCGTCTGCGCCTTCAACTGATTCAGCATTTTCTTGGATATGACCAATTTTCCAAGCTTTTTCACCTTGAGCGTTCAATACCTCAACGGCTTTATCCGCTTCGCTTGGATCAACAGCAATCACCATACCAACACCACAGTTGAATGTACGATACATTTCAAAGCGTTCTACATTGCCTTCGCGCTGTAAAAGTTGGAATAACTCAGACCATTCCCAGCTTGATTCATCAATAACGGCTTGAGCGCCATTTGGAAGAACACGCGGAAGGTTACCCGGCAAACCACCACCAGTGATATGTGCCATTGCATGGATATCAACTTGTTTGCAAAGTTCTAAAACAGGTTTTACATAAATGCGAGTCGGTTCCATTGCAACATCTGCAAGTGGACGACCATCAACCATTTGAGTTAAGTCAACATTCTTAACATCTAAAATTTTACGTAGTAAAGAGTAACCGTTTGAATGCGCGCCGCTAGAGGCAACACCAATCAATACATCACCAGCTTTTACTTTAGAGCCATCAATAATTTTGCTTTGCTCAACAACACCCACAGCAAAACCAGCAAGATCGTAATCTTCACCTTCATACATACCTGGCATTTCAGCAGTTTCACCACCGACTAATGCACAACCTGCAAGCTCACAACCTTTACCAATACCAGTGACTACATTCGCAGCAACATCAACATTTAAATGACCTGTTGCATAGTAATCTAAGAAGAATAATGGTTCAGCACCACATACAAGTAAGTCATTTACACACATTGCCACAAGGTCTTGACCGATTGTGTCATGGCGGTTCAGATTAAGTGCTAAACGTAGCTTAGTACCTACACCATCAGTTCCTGAAACCAATACAGGCTCTTCATAGCCTTTAGGAATTTTGCATAGTGCACCAAAGCCACCTAGACCGCCCATAACTTCTGGACGAGTGGTACGTTTAGCGACAGATTTGATACGATCGACCAGTGCGTCGCCCGCTTCAATGTCGACCCCCGCATCTTTGTAGCTTAAACCAGTGTTTGGGGTAGAAGTTGAGTTGCTCATAATGAAGTCTCCGCATTGGCGGCAGATTATAACCTGAATATACGAAACTCTTATGTTATTTATGCTCGAAAATGCTATCTTTATTTAAAATTTTTTCCCATTTATAACGATTACACGAAAAAAGGCTAGATTTTATGCAAGATCAGGTACTGCGCCGTATCTTTATCATCGCTGGACTCGCATTGATTCTCTGGGTCTTATACTTATTGAAACCTGTTGTACTGCCATTTGTCGGCGCATTTTTTATTGCCTACCTGTTTAGCCCGCTTGTTGATGTTCTTGTAAAAATTAAATTACCCCGTTGGTTAGCCATCAGTATCGTATTTGTTGGTATTGGCGTAGGTCTGACAGTTGTTTTGTGGTTCCTTGTACCGTTGGTATGGAAACAGTTAATGTACGCTAGAGACAGTATTCCTGCGGGCATTCACTGGATCAACGCGACGTTCTTGCCTTGGGTTTCTCATACGTTCAATGTGGTACCAATGGAAATCGATACTGAGCAAATTTCTAAGACTGTAATGGATTATATCCAAACCAATTATAGTGCGGATAGTATTCAAACGATGGCGTTAAGACTTGCTCAGTCTGGTTTGAATTTTATTCAAATTGGTGGGGTGGTTATTCTTATTCCAATTATTTCTTTCTATTTCTTACTTGATTGGGAAAGAATGTTACAAAGCCTTCGACGTTTAATTCCTCGTCCTTATGAGGCATCGACATTAACAATCGTTCGTGAGTGCCACAGTGTATTAGGTGCGTTTGTAAAAGGGCAGTTCTTAGTGATGCTTTTACTTGGAATTGTTTATGCTGTGGGTCTACAACTTATCGGTTTAGAGGTTGGCTTAATTATTGGAATGATTGCGGGTTTGGCGAGTATTATTCCTTATTTAGGTTTTGGCGTTGGTATTATTGCTGCTGTGATTGCTTCATTATTCCAATTTGGACTTGATTGGATGCAGCTATTGTTAGTTGGCATTGTATTTATGATTGGTCAAATGGTTGAAGGTTATATTCTGCAACCGTTCCTGTTAGGTGATAAAATTGGTTTGTCTCCTGTTGCGGTTGTCTTTGCTGTTTTAGCAGGTGCGCAATTAGGTGGTTTTCTTGGAATGTTGATTGCTTTACCTGTCGCTGCGGTCATCGTTGTTTTGCTTAAACATGCAAGAAATAACTATGAGAAAAGTCGTCTCTATGGATTACCTGCCGAAATTATTGTTGCAGAAGGCAGCACCCAGCACATTAGTATCGAAACGAATGAAATAGATATTGATATTGATGTGAAAAACTCTCAAGATACAGAGACTTCAGATACAAACACTTCCAAGTAATTGAGGAAAATACGACATATATGCGTCAACTCCAACTGGATATTGAACCCCAACTGGATGCTCGAATCAGTGATTTTTCGGGGCCAGGTTGGGGGCCTGTAGTTGATGCAATTAGACAGTTACATGCGGGTCTAGTGAGTCGTTTTTATATTTATGGTGGTGCTGGAACAGGGAAAAGTCACTTATTATCCGCAATTTGTGATTCTTATCTTGAGTTGGGACGTCCAGCGATTAAGGTGTCTTTATTAGAGTTATTAGATGCTCCTATTGAAGCGATTACCTCATTAGAGTTTTATGATTTAGTTGCTTTAGATGACATTGATGCAATCAGTGGTGTTCCACATTGGCAAAAAGCTGTATTTCATTTAATGAATAATCACGAGGGGCAGCTTGTTTTCTCCTCTCGTGTTGCTCCCATTGAATTAAAACTAGAATTACCAGATTTACAGTCAAGGTTAACGCAGGCTGTAAGTGTGAAAGTGCCAAATGGGAGTTCTTTTTCTGATCGACAAGCATTACTTCAATCTGTGATGACTCGTCGAGGCATACATTTTGATCAACAAATTGTAGATTATTTATTATTAAATGGCCCACACCAAGCCTCTATTTTATTACAAACTCTTGCGCAGCTCGAAAAAATGTTGAAGGGTGAAAAAACAAAGCTTTCAAATACAACGCTTAAGCAAATTTATGCATTAATTGATGAATATCGCCAATAGTACAAAATTTCTTGAGTAATTTTGAGAGCTGTGACAAAGTACGCACAAAGGAATGTGGTTGCAAATGATTAGTTTGCAATACGAAGAAAAATGAAAAATAGAAGGAGATCGGTATGCTCAAGCGGACGCTTGCCTGTGCTTTATTTGCGATTACTGGACATGTATATTCTGCAGATATTCAAGTTACAACATTAGTTGATGAAGACAAAGACGATACTGCTTGTTCATTACGTGAAGCCGTATTCTTTTTAAATAACAGAACTCAGACCGAATATGAAAATGGATATCATGGTTGTGGAGATAAAGATGCTTCATCTACAATTATTTTGCAGCGTGATAAAGAATATACTTTAAATAAAGCTCTTGAAATAAAAGCATCGATGTCGATTATTGCGGCTAGTAGTGGGGACTTTAATGATAGTAAGAAGGGTTTAAATAACCCTACAATAAAAATGGCTGGCAATGAGCGCTTATTTTTGATTGATGATGGAAGTGTAGAAAATGAGTTAATCAATGTTTTTTTCACAGAGTTGAATCTAAAAGGATCAACTTCAAAATTAAATGATGGCGGATTAATTTATAATCGTGAGTCATTAAGTATTACTTATTCAAGGTTAAATGATGGTAAAGCAAATAGAGGTGGAGCTATTTATAATGCTGGTATTTATTCAAATACACAAAAAACAGCTGGGTTTGTGAGTTTAAATAATACAATTATACAAAATAATAGTGCAGATCAGGGCGCTGCGATTTATAGTGAAATGCCTCGTTATGTGATTTCTCAATCTGTTATCCGTGATAATGAAGGGAAAGCTACACCTGAGGGTTCTATTTTTTATGTCCAGACTGGTTATACGGATGAAACCATTGGCAGTGTGTTAGTTAGAGACACAGGTGGGTTGAAAAACTCTACTATATTTCATAATAAAGGTGGATACATTGCAAACATACGTCAGGGTATGGTTGTAAACAATATTACTATGATAAAAAATGCTGGCGGCTTTTATTTACAAGCACCTCAGTGGAACTTAACAACAACAAATGGTGGTACAACAAGCACTGAGACATATCCAAGTGCTTATATCTCAAATAGTATAATTGTTGATAACGCTGGTAAAAACTGTGTTATTGCTTCAGGTGATGAAACCGTTATTCAGAGTAACTTGACTGAAACAGAGTGTAATCTAAATGCACCTGCTGAACGTCCAAATTTTATATGGGATAAAAATAATTCGCAGCATACATTGATTGCTGGTGGCGTTGATGATGAGGGAATATGTATTGCACCTCCAGCAAATGGATTGTTGTGCCCCTATTATACGCCAAAAGATCAAATGTTAGGTTTTTTTAAACCACGGTTATTAATGTCATATTACAGACTTACAGATTCATTAATCGTTAACAAAGGTCGAATTTATAGTGATGGTAGCAATGTTGGGTTAGCAAGTTGTGAAACTGTTGATCAGCGAGGTAAGAATAGAAGTGGGTATGATGAGCTATGTGATTTAGGTGCTATCGAATTAATTGTTGATCGTTCTAGTGTGCCAATTGCGGGACAAGATATTCTGTATGGCGAGATTGCTAAATTTAGTATTGCGGATAGTTTGTTAGATGGTGAATTACTTGATCCTGAGTCATGTAAAGTAGTACTTCAGCAAGAAACTGATAAGAATGGGCAGGCTTGGCAGCCAGGGTGTTTGGAAATTGTACAAACTCAAACCCCTTCTAAAGGTAAATTGACTCTTGATCAAGATGGGAATGTTGTATATGTGCCAAATGGAGATTGGCATGGTGCAGATAAATTTAATATGCGTATCATGACTACAACCACTAGATTCAATGATGTGTCAAATTATTACATTACTATTCCAACCACAATTGTTCAGGATCCGCCAAATAATTTTGAAAGTAAAACTGTAAATGTTAGTGGTGGTAGTATTGGAATCTCTGCAATTTTTATGTTGCTAGGACTAATTGGTTTGCGTCGTTATAGAGCTTAATCAAGGATGATTTTAAAGATGAAAAATTATAAAAAAGGGATATTAGCAACAATGGTTATTGCATCAATGCCATTGATTGCTGCAACAAGTAGTGATGTAATTAAGGTAACTACATTTGTAGATGAGGATGGTGAAAATACTAATGCGTGCTCATTACGAGAAGCTTTAAAAACAGCAGAGTTACGTAAATCATATGGTGGTTGTAGTATAACTGATACTTTATCAACGACTACTAAACAGATTCAGTTAGAGGCAGGAACATATACCCTAACAAAAGAGCTTGTACCAATGGTCAATGTTTTGATTATTGGAGCTACTCCAGTAAATTGGGAAAAAAAGAATGTCATTACTAATCAGTATCCAGCACAAAAAGCGCTTGAATCAATAATTGATGCTCAGAAAAATTCCCGCATTTTTAATACGACTGTTGCAAATAAGACACTCTCTTTAAATAGTGTTGTACTAAAGAATGGCCAAACTTCTGATCGAGGCGGTTCAATTTATGCCGGTGCTGATGTCAGTCTATTAAATAGTCAAATTCTAGATTCCTCAGCTAATATTGCTGGTGGGGCAATCTTTTTAGCAGGACCTTCAGCTTCTTTAACGATTACAAGTAGTTTAATTAGTAATAATACTGCCCCGTTAGCTACTGTTGTAGGGATGAGCTGTTTTAATGATAATGTTTATTCTAAGAGAACTATTTCTATTAATAATAGTAGTTTAATTAATAATGGTTCAAACTCCTCATCCAGCATGTTAGAGTTTTGTGGGCAACCAGCTACAACTCTTAGCACGAATACTATTGCAAAAAATATAGTAAATACTTCTAATGGTAGTTTAATCAAGTTTAGTGGTGACACTAAGGCTGGTAGTGATAGTAATAATGGTTCTAGTATTTTAAGTAATGCAAGTAGTTTGAATTTACTAAGTAATACAATTGTTGAAAATACAGCTAATACCATTTTTTTATATGATAAATTAGGAAGTAAGTCATTAAGCTTTAATATACTTTCTCATAATAATAATACATCTGCTTGTAGATATCTGTTAGGTGATGCGGCGGAACTAGAAAGTATGAAAATGTCAGCGAACTACAATGCGATAGAGCGAGCTGGTTCAAAAAAATGTGATTTACCAAAAGAAGCCTTTCCGACTGAAGATAAAAATATCGATGTTAGTGGGATAAGTGATGTTAGATCTATATTAAGTGATCTATCGAAACAGACTGAATATACAGCCTTTTTGCCAATGTATTATCCAAAAAAAGATTCTGTTTTAATTGATGTAAGTAAAGCAGGGGCTGATGGATGTAGTGAAAGCGATCAGAGAGGTATTGCTCGTATTGCGGATGGCACACTCTATTTCAATCCTGAAGAGCGTAACAGTTGTGATGTAGGGTCTGTGGAGCTGATGAAATTTACAGCTGGTGATTTAGAGGATTTATCAAATACATCTATTTCTACCTTAGTGACAGGATATCAACAGCAAGTTGATAACTATGAGTATTTGGTAGAAAATCCTGATGATCCGAAATATGAAACTTATGATAAAGAAAATCTTGAAATTTATAAAAATCTCTTAGAAAAAACGAAAGATAATTTACATTATCGTGCTATTTATATTGATTTGAAAAATTATCAACTACCTCTGCCCGAAGAAATAGAACTGTCTGATGGTACGCACAAGCTTCAATTTTTTGATAAGAGTTTGTATAAAGTAACCACTAAGGCTTTAGGTGTTGGTCAGATTAATGATTCTGAATATACTGTTCAAGAGGATGAAAATTTAATCTGCGAATGGAACAATGATTTAGCCCAAATAATTATGTATCGAAAAGATGATACAATTACTCAAGCTGGAGATAAAGAGTTTTGTCAATATACGATTGAGTCTAATGATAATTCTAATGTTAAATCTACAGGGTTAATCAAAGCTGCCTTTAATAATATAGCACCTGAAGCAAAAGATACTTCTGTTACTTTAAAATATCAGCAAAAGGAAAAAGTAGCTTTAGATTTGTTAAAATTCTCTAATGATAATGGGGATACAGGAGAAGGTGGTAAAGGTCCTGATGATGAACCAAATAAGCCTGCTTTTTGGAAAAATGAAGATGGTATAGAGTTACCAATTCGTTTATCTAATGTACCGAGTAAAAATATTCTTGTAACAGCAGATCGAGAAGGTAAATGTCCTAAGCCTGATGATAGTCAAACTTGTTACGGTGGTAATATTTATATTCAAGAGGCAAATGCATTCAACCCATTTAATTACTCATTCAACTATCAAGTTTATGATGCAGATGGTATAGCATCAAACACAGCCACTGTTAGTGTAATTAGTACAGCAACAACAACAGATGATACTCGTAGTGCAAGTAATGGTGGAGGGGGGAGTATTGGATGGCTTTCTTTACTTGGACTATTTGGATTGCTGGGCTATCGCCGAATGAAGAAATAAAATTTGGAGACTGTAAATAAAACTGTGTAAACGCTTAAACTCTCCCTCAACGCTGTTGAGAGTAACACAGGTGTTTACCATGAAAGATGAAGTAATGTTGGCATTAGCTAAAGAATTTGCCAAAAACCTAAAAACAGAAGCTGACC
>MPMF02316432.1_pt1 | contig 84390 bp, 81 predicted proteins | sample 1617271 | NCBI WGS metagenome assembly MPMF02 (sample SAMN05944812, study PRJNA350692) | marine metagenome | biome: marine; feature: ODZ; material: water; isolation source: 120 m water sample prefiltered with 30 um filter, filtered on to 0.2 um... | place: Pacific Ocean | collected 2012-04-09... | reverse complement strand
TGAGACTGGTGGAGTTCTACCCCGCGGCCCCCGTCTGGCGCAAGTCGGTGCGGACCTTGGTGCGCCAGCTGCGTGGCCCGCACTTGAGCACGTGGGCGTGGTGCAGCAAGCGGTCGAGGAGGGCCGTGACGGCCGCGGTGTGCGACCGCGTGGCAATTCTCCACGAGGGGCGCGTCGTGCATGTCGGTCCGCCCGGTGAGCGTGGCGGGGGCGATTTGGCGGCGGCCTTCGCGCGGGTGGCCGGTCAGCCGGCTGGGACGGCATGAAGGCGCTGCGCAAGGCGTTGGCGTTTCTGCGACGGGATCTGGCCACCGATCTGAGCTACAAGGTCTCGTTCGCGCTAGAGGGCGTCGACATCCTGATCGGCATAGCGGCGTTCTTCTTCTTCTCGCGGCTGATCGGCGAAGCAAACCCGCAGGGTTACGACCCATTTGAATTCATCCTCGTTGGGATCGCCGTCAACGGCGCCATGTCGACGTCGCTCGCTTGTTTCGCCGACGGTATTCAGAGCGACCAGAGCCAGGGCACGCTGAAGACGATCCTGGTCACACCCACATCCCCGCAAGCGGTCATCGTGCTGTCGTCGCTCTATCCACTGGCCCGGTCATCGCTCGACGCGTTCGTCTACATCATCGGCGGCACTCTGTTCGGGGTGTCGTTCACCGTCGCCAACCTCGCCGGGGCGGCGTTAGTGTTTCTCCTTGCGCTACTCGCCTTCGCCAGCCTCGGCGTGGCTTCTGCGGCCGTCACGTTGATCCTGAAGCGGGGAGACCCGGTGCTGTGGCTGAGCGGCGGGCTGTCCTGGCTGCTCGGCGGTGTCTTCTTTCCGATCGACATGCTGCCGGACGCGTTGCGGCAAGTGTCGCTGCTGCTGCCGATCACACACGCACTCGAGGCACTGCGCGCGACGTTGCTGGCCGGCGCCGGCCTGTCGGACGTTGCTCCGCACGTCTTGGTCCTGGCGGGCTTCGCGCTGGTCGATCTGCCACTGACGATGACGCTGTTCGGCGCTGCCGTTCGAGGGGCGAAGCGCTCGGGTACACTCGGGCACTACTAGGGATGCCGTTTCTCGAGGCGCACTGACCCGTGTACGATTTTTCGCTTTACGGAGAACTGATCGCCGACGAGCCGCGCACGCGGCCGTATGTCGAGGCGCTGCGGCAGGCGGTGACGCCCGGGTCGGTGGTGCTCGACCTAGGCGCCGGCGCGACCGGCTTTTTCGCCATGCTCGGTTGCCGATTCGGAGCCCGCCGCGTGTTTGCCATCGAGGTGGACGACGCAATCCAGGTGGCCCGCGAGACGGCTCGCGTCAACGGATTCGATGGCCGCATCGAGTTCTTCCATGGGAGATCGGCCGACATCTCCCTGCCGGAGCGTGCCGATGTAATCATCTCGGACTTGGGCGGCGTTCTGCCGCTGAGCGAGGACGCGCTGGTGACGTTGATCGACGCGCGCAAGCGCCTGCTGGCGCCCGGCGGTCGGTTTATCCCAGCTCGCGAGACGCTCTGGGTGGCAGGTGTCGACGCGCCCGATCTATATGATTCTTACGCCGAGCCCTGGGACGCGAAAGCGTATGACCTCGATCTCGGTCCGGCGCGCCAGATTATGCTGAATCGCATGACGCGCGGCGCTGCACGACTGGAACAGGTGCGACTCGAGCCGCGGGTTTGGACGACGCTCGACTACGCGACGATTGAGGATCCGAATGTGCGAGGCCGATTCGATTGGGTGGCAGACTCGGCTGCGACCATCCACGGTCTGTGCGTCTGGTTCGATGCGGAGCTGGGTGGTGGCTTCGGCTTCTCGAACAGGCCGGGTGAGCCGGAGAAGGTGTACGGCAACGGATTCCTGCCTCTGGGGCGGCCGACCGAGTTGGAGGCGGGAGATCGCCTAGCGGTCGATCTGCGCGCGGAGCTCGTCGGTGGCGACTATGTGTGGCGCTGGAATACGACGGTAACCGGGGACGACGGCGCGACCAGATCGCGCTACCGGCAATCGACGTTGCTGGGCGTGCCGCTTGCCGCCGCGTCCCTCCGACGTCGCGCCTCGACCTATGTTCCGGTGCTCGGACCCGACGCCGAGATGGACCGACATGCCCTCGAGACGATGATGTGCGGCCGCTCGCTCGGCGAGACCGCGCGTGAAATGATGACGCGCTACCCTGGCCGGTTCACCCGGTTCGAGGCGGCCCTCGACCACGTTGGCGATCTGTCGGTACGGTATAAAGGCTGACGTGACTATCGAGAGCGCCGCGCGGTCGACGGAGGTGGCGATCCCGGTCGAGCTCGCGAGCGACAGGAAGATCCGCTACCGCAACAAGCTCCACTATCGGCTGTCTCACTGGCCGATATGGATCTTCGTCTTTTTCATCATCCCGCACCCGATCACGTTCGATCTGTTCGAGAGCGGGTTCGACAGCCGGATGGCGATCTGGCTTGCGGTGGTCCTGGTCGGGACCGGGATCGCGGGGCTGCGGGGCCGGCTGCCCGGATGCGAGCCGCGTCCCTATATCATCCGATTCACCGAGGACCGGCCGAACCCGCTCTATCGACGCGTGTGCTACACGTTTGCATGGAGCGCGGTCGTGTCGTTCGGGCTGCTCAACTCCGCCGGGCTCATGACGGCGATCGTCACCGGCGAGTGGAACCAGCGTCAGATATACGATGCCGGCTACTATCCGCTCGCGATCGCGGTCTGGGTGCTTGGCGCGGCCGGTCGGCTGCCGCGCGTGAAACCATCGACGAAGGGCGAGGGCCACGAGCGGCGCTATTTCTATGGCTCGGTCTGGGCGATGTGCATCGCGCAGCCGATTCTCTTGTTCCTGTGGAAGGTGCTGCCGTACGGACTGGCGGGCGATGTGCTGAAGCTGGCGGTGTTTGTCGCCGTCCTCGCCTACGTCGGCTGGTTGTCGTATCGCGGCAAGTTGCCTCGCACTCGCCCGATTGTCCCGGGTGAGCTCGCCGTGTCGGACTGAACTCGCCCTGAGGTTGATTCAGGAGGTCGTTGTATGCGAGTTCGAAGGTCCTATGGCCGCAACAGCACCTTCAGTTCCGACCGTGTGGCAGCGAACGCCGCCTCGAACTCTTCGAGTGGGTACGTACCGGCGAGCAGCGGGCCGGTGTGAACCTGGTCGCGGGCGAGCAACGCGATCGCGTCGGCAAATGGTCCGCAGCGGGAGCCCACCAGCGTGACCTCGTCGACGATAGCCGGCCACAGCGTGATCGGTGTCTCCCCGTGAAACGTCGACTTCATCACCACGGTGCCCCGCGGCCGGACCAGCTCCAAGGCACGGGTGAGCCCGGCCGGTCGACCGGTTACGTCTACCGAAACGTCGAAGCTGGAGGCCGGTGTGTCGTCGGTTGAGCGCCGCGCGTCCAGACCGATGTGCCGCGCCACTAGCAGCTTTCGGTCGTGCTTCCCGAAGATCGTCACATTCGCGCCGGTTGTGCGTAGCACCTGACCAACAATGAGCGCCATCCGGCCGTCTCCGACCACGGCGACCGTGGCGCGTGGGCCGATATCGACCTGCGTGAGGATCTCGCAGGCTGCCGCGGTCGGTTCCACCAGCACCGCGGTCTCGTCGTCGAGCGTAGCGGGCACGGCGTGAAAGTTGGCGGCCGGCAGCGAGAGGTGTGACGCGAATGCGCCGGCACGGTTGATGATGCCGAGGACGGAGCGTGAGGGACAGTGGTTGGCAGTGCCGGCTTGGCACCAGTCGCAATCGCCGCAGCCCACGTTGATTTCTCCAACCACCCGCTTGCCGATCCAGTGACGGTCCCCGGCCGGCGCCGTCTCCACCACGCCGACGAACTCGTGACCGGGCACGCCGGCGAAGCCCGCATAGCCTTCGAGGATGTGCAGGTCGGTGCCGCAGATGCCCGCCAGCCGGACGGCGACCCGGCACTCGCCGGCCCGCGTCTCGATGTCGTACCGCGCGATATGCGCATCTGCATGCGGGTCCGATTCGCTGCAACCGATGACGAGTGACTTCATGACCGGATGAGGTGCCAGGCGTACCGCAGGGTGACGACGGCGATCGGGATGCCGACCAGCACCCAGGCCCACTGTAGGTCCTCCGACTGCCAGTAGCCGTAGCCGATCATGGACAGCAGCACGAGGTTGAGTCCCACCCCGATGGCGGTGTGCTTCGTCGCGCTTCCCGGCTCCGCGTCGTCAGGTCGCGGGTGTGTTGTCATCTGTCGAGAACCTCCTTCTCCTTGGGGCTCTCATGGCAGCGGGGTCCATTGCACATCGCCGTCAACGGTGCGAAACTGCCGGCCATCGGCGGTCGAGACCGTGGCGTCGAGTCCATCGACCGCGTCGATGTCGGTCAGGTGTGTCGCCACCGGAGCAGGGGCTTGGTGCACGTCGTATCGGTCCAAGGCTGAGCGTCGTATCGGTTCGCCGGCTCAGCCCATTGAGTCCGCGCTGGCGGTCGAGGTCACGGTTCGAACGACCCCGAAACCGCAACCGACGGCAAGGTCACTACATTAGAATACCGCCATGGTTCGGACTCGACATCGGTTCACATTCAGCGTGCTCGCCGCCCTGGCCGTGACGCTTGCGCTCGGTGGCCAGACCGCTGGTCAAGTGACGCCAGACTTCGAAGCCTTCTTTCGCGACAAGACGATGCGGGTCGACTACGTCCATTCCGGCGGGCTCGGCCAGGAGATTATCGGACTCGACCAGGTTGTCTCGGATGGGCCGTGGGCCGGCAGTCGTACCCGACTGGCGGACGATCTGAACCTGGGAAAATATCTGTTTGAAGTGGTCGACCGACGAACGAATCGGGTCTTGTACTCGCGAGGATTCGCGTCGATCTACGGCGAATGGGAGACCACTGCCGAATCTCGGGAGGTCTATCGGAGCTTCCACGAGTCGCTGCGGTTCCCCTGGCCAAAGGCGCCGGTTCAGGTGGTGCTGAAGACGCGCGATGCCGAAAACAGCTTCCACGAGATTTGGGCCACTGTGATCGATCCCGATTCGCGGTTCGTGAACCCGACTGACCGGGAGCCGATGGGTGAAGTCTGGCCGCTGTTCGAGAACGGCCCGCCCTCGGAGAAGGTCGACCTGTTGATCATCGGCGAGGGCTATACAGCAGCGGAGATACCCAAATTCCACGCCGACGCGACCAGGCTGGTGAACGCACTGTTCGAAGAGGAGCCGTTCAGTAGCCGGAAGGGTGATTTCAATGTGTGGGGGCTCGATTTGCCGTCAGCCGAATCGGGTGTCAGCCGGCCGCGCGCCGGGCAGTTTCGGCGCACGCCGATCTCGGCCGAGTACAACATCTTTGATTCCGAGCGGTACATCCTCACCTACGACAATCACGCCCTGCGTGACGCCGCATCGGCGGCTCCCTACGAGTTCCTGGAGATCCTTGTCAATGAGGAGCAGTATGGCGGCGGCGGGATTTTCAATTTCCAGGCGACGGCGGCGGCCGACACCGGGTTCGCCGAATACGTGTTCATCCACGAGTTCGGTCATCACTTCGCCGGGTTGGCCGACGAGTACTACACGTCGGACGTGGCCTACGAGACCGGCGCTGCGTATCAGCCGGAGCCGTGGGAGCCAAACGTCACCGCGCTGCACGACCCAGCCAACGTCAAGTGGGGCGACCTGATCGAGACCGACACCCCGTTGCCAACGCCGTGGGACAAGACGGCCTTCGAGGCCGCGAGCGTCGCAGCCCAGGAGCGGCGTCGTGAGCTGCGAGCCGAGGGGGCGCCGGAGGCGACGATGGACGAGCTGTTCAGCGAACAGATGGAGCGCGAGACCGCGCAGCTCGGCGGAATGACTCATGCGGGCCGGGTCGGCGCCTTTGAGGGCGCCTCTTACGAGCCGACGGGGCTGTATCGTCCGGAAATCGATTGCATCATGTTCACCCGCGATCCGGTCGGGTTCTGCCGGGTGTGCAGCCGGGCGATCGAGACCGTCATCGATTTGTACGCGAGACCGTGATGGAAGAGATCTTCCTTGCCGAGCTGGAGCGGATTGTCGGTCCGGAGGGGCTGGTTCGGGATGCCAGCGACCTGTTGACATACGAGTCGGACGGCCTTGTCCGACTGCGGGAAAGGCCGGCGGCGGCGGTCCTGCCAGACAGCGTGGAGCAGGTGCAGGCGGTGGTGCGTCTCTGCCATCGGTCGACCGTGCCGTTCGTGGCCCGTGGTCAGGGCACGGGGCTCTCTGGTGGGGCGTTGCCGCATCCCGACGGTGTGTTGATCGTCATGACCCGGATGAATCGGATCCTGGATGTCGACATTCCGAATCAGCGGATGACCGTCGAACCCGGCGTGATGAACCTGGACGTGACCCGGGAGGTGGAATCGGCCGGCTACTACTACGCGCCCGACCCCTCCAGCCAATTGATCTGCTCCATCGGGGGCAACGTCGCCGAGAACTCCGGCGGCGCCCATTGCCTCAAGTACGGGTTCACCGTCCATCACGTCGTCGGAGTTGAGGCGGTGCTGCCAGATGGTGAGCTGGTGCACCTGGGCGGCGAGGCCCTCGACAGCCCTGGGCTCGATCTCCTGGGGGTGCTTGTCGGGTCGGAAGGCACGCTGGCGGTCGTCACCAAGGTGACCCTCCGTTTGGTCCGCCAACCCGAGGCGGTGCGGACGCTGTTGGCCGCGTTTGATTCGACCGACGCTGCGGGAAACGCGGTGTCCGACATCATCTCGGCCGGCATCATCCCGGCGGCGATCGAGATGATGGATCGCACGACGATCCGGGCCGCCGAGGCAGCGGTGCACCCCGGCTTCCCGGATGCCGAGGCGGTGCTAATCGTCGAGCTGGACGGGTCGAGAAGCGAGGTTGAGGCACTGTTCTCTCAGGTGGAAGCGGTGTGTGCCCACAATGAGGGCTGGGGCGTCCAGGTGGCAAGGGATGAAGCGCACCGTGGGCGCATATGGATGGGTCGCAAGGCCGCGTTTGCGGCCATGGGGCGCATCGCGCCGAGCTACTACGTGCAGGATGGCGTAATCCCGCGCAGCAAGCTGCCGGAGGTGCTCCGGAGGATCCGTCAACTCGAAGTCGAGTCCGGCCTGACGATTGGCAACGTGTTCCACGCCGGCGACGGCAACCTGCACCCGCTCGTCTGTTACGACGACGCGGTTGACGGTCAGGCCGAACTGGCCGAACAGGTTGCCTCGAAAATCCTGACCTATTGTCTCGACGTTGGGGGATCGCTGACTGGCGAGCACGGCGTCGGCGCCGACAAGGCGTGCCACATGCCGAAGATGTTCAGTGCCGAGGATCTGGAGACGATGCAGCTCGTTCGAGTCGCGTTCGACCCCGACCAGCTCTGCAACCCCGGGAAGGTGTTTCCGACCCCACGTCTGTGTGGAGAGGTTCCCGGGCCGTATCGCGCCCACCCGGCGGAGATTGCCGGTCTCGCCGAACGCTTCTGACACGTGCCGGGCACTCCTGGATAACCGATGCCGAGCCAGTCATCCACACCCGACGACCTCGTGGCCGAGGTGGACGCGCGAGTCGGTGCGGCGGTTGCCCGACCGGGGTCGATGGCTGACGCAATAGACGGTGTCGTACCGGGCATCGTCGCGACACCGCAGAACGCTCCTGAGGTGTCGACGATGCTCGCCTGGGCGACCGAAACCGGGCGGACCGTACTGGTGCAGGGCGGCGGTACGAAGTTGAGCTGGGGGCCACCACCCGAGTCCGTGGACCTCGTGGTGTCGACCGCGGCAATGAACGCCGTGGACGTGCATCGACACGGCGATCTGACCGCCACGGTGCAGGCTGGCGCGACGCTCGCCGAGACGAATGCCGTGTTGAGCCGGCACCGTCAATGGTTGCCGCTGGATCCGCCATGGGGCGACCGAGCCACCATTGGCGGGATTGTCGCCACCAACGACAGCGGGCCGCGTCGCCAACGTCACGGCGCGCCGCGTGACCTGATAATCGGCATGACCCTGGCGCGGGCCGACGGTCTGTTGGCAAAGACCGGCGGTATCGTCGTGAAGAACGTAGCCGGCTATGACCTGGCGCGGCTGATGACCGGCTCGTTCGGGTGTCTCGGCGTCATCCTGACCGCCACCTTCAAGCTGGCGCCGCTGGCTGAGGCCTCGCGGTCCGTGGCGGTCGAGTTTTCAGACGCCGCGCTGTGCGGCCCGTTCGTCGACGATCTCCTGGCCCACGCCGCCACGCCAACCGCGCTGGAGTTAGCGCTGCCGCCGACGACGATGCTCGTCCGGTTCGAGTCGGTCGAGGCGGTTGTGCTCGAGCAGGCGGAGCAGGCGGCCACGCTGGCCAAGGGCCTAGGTGGCACACCGACGATCCTGACGGGTGACGAAGAGACCGCCGCCTGGCGCGCGCACGATGCCCGTCTGTTCGACCAGGAAGGCACGATTGTGAAGCTGGTGGTTCTGCCGGCCGAGCTGACGTCGACCCTCGCCTGGCTAGACGACGCTACGAGCACGCGCCGGCTCGACTACCGGGTGACCGGCCGCGCCGGTCTCGGTGTGCTGTATCTTGGGTTCAGTGGCCCGGTGCCTGAACAGGCGGCGTTGGTCACCGCGCTGCGCAACCGGCTCCCGGTCGGCCGGGGTAGTGCCGTGATCCAGCGGACCGACCCCGAGCTGAAGGCGCTGGTCGACGTGTGGGGTCCGGTTGGCGACGGTCTGCGGACCATGCAGGAGGTCAAGCGTCGCTTTGACCCGACCGGTACGCTGAATTGTGGTCGTGGACCAGGCGGATATTGAGAACGACCGTTCTCAGTGGTCCCGGTCATAAGTACGGTCACGCAACGAGGGCCCAGTCGGCGGATACCGCGCTCGGCTCGCTGTAGGCGCGAGGAGGGAGCATACCGGCAGTATTCGACCCCGCTGAGCAAGAGCCCAACGCCGGCCTGGGTGGGATGCATCGGCGGCCGAATGCGACCGTATTCATGACCGGGGCCACTAAGGTGTGGCTTGACCTCTATGGCCATCGCCAAGGTCTCAGTGCTGCCGCTTACTGATTTTGACCAGCATGCTTTCGTTTACCTGGATTTGAAATGGAGTGAAGTCATTGAAGATTGTCACTCCGTTTGACTCGGCTGCTGCGGTCAAGAGGTTGCGAGCCTTCCTGTACTCTTCCCACGGAACATCGCTATTGTCGTAAAAAATATACCCCCCCGGACGCACTAATTGAATCGCAACTTGCGCCGACACGTCTCTTGCCATTCCGTCAATCACGATCAAGTCGAAGTGGTTGATCGGGAGGTCAGGATGTGAATTGTAGGAGTCAGGATCGCAAAGCCTGTAGTCGATGTTGTTCATCCCCTCCTCTGAAAACATTTCTTGCATGCGATCGTGCCAGCTCTGGTCAGACTCCACCGAAACGAGGTTAGAACACGCTCGCGCAAAGAACAGTGAAGACATGCCAGAGCCGAACTCGAGCACCTTCCAATTCGGGCGCACGAGATGGCCGAGATGCGTCACTGCGCGGTACCCAAGCCAGGGAACGCGAAGACGATATCCAAAAGCTTTCAAAAGAAAAACTGACCACATCGACGACGGCAGGTACCGCATGCCGCGAAGATCGATCAAATTGCCCGAATAGGTATGCAACCTGGTTTTCCTCAAACAGTCTCCAGTTAGCACACGGATCCACAGTTTCTTGAGCCTGTCGAGAAGCCTTGTCGACGCTGTTCGTGCCTTCATTCTCCGAACTGAGGGGCTAGTTCGTGCCGACACGCCCCAGAGGGACAAATCGGCTCACGGCGAGCTCCGACGCGGGGTGGCGGGACACGGACCCTGAACCCACGCTGTTCGACAGGGGCTGTAAGTCTGCTGGTCCCAGTGTCGCAAGTAGAGGCCCCAAATGAGCGGCGCTCACAGACCCCAGCCAAACCTTCATCGCGTCAATGCCACTCCCTGGATCGACGCATCCACCAGCTCCACCATGTGGTAGGTGCGCGTTGGCTTGCCCGCCTGCTCCAGTCGACTCGCGATCTGCAACAGGCACCCGGGGTTGTTCGAGACGACGGCCTCGGCGCCGGTCGTCAGGATGTGCCGAGCCTTCCGGTCTCCGAGGTCGTCGGCGGTGTCCGGCTCGACCAGGTTGTAGATTCCGGCTGAGCCGCAACAGATGCCCGCCTCAGGAATCTCGCGCAGCTCCAACTCTGGGATTGTGCCAAGCACCCGTCTGGGCTCCGCGGTCACACCTTGGGCGTGCTGCAGGTGGCAGGCGTCGTGGTAGGCGATGCGGAGCGGCACCGGGTGCCGCGGTGCTCGCGGTTCGAGCTCGGCGAGCAGCTCCGAGATGTCCTTGCACTTGTCGGCCAGCGCCTGCGCTCGACCGGCATACGCCGGGTCGTCCCGCAGCAGGTGGCCGTACTCCTTCAGCGTCGAACCGCACCCGGCGGCGTTGATGACGATGGTCTCGACGTCGGCCGCCTCCGTTTCGAACGCGTCGATGAAGCGACGCGCCATGTCTGCAGCGTCCGCCTCGAGACCGGCGTGCATCATCAATGCTCCGCAACAGCCCTGGGTGCGGGGAATGACAACCTCGCAGCCCTCGGCAGCCAGCACCCGGATCGTCGCGGCATTTACTTTGTCGAAGAAGACCCGCTGCACGCAGCCGAGCAGCATCCCGACCTTGCGGCGCCGTTCACCGATGGCTGGCACGCGGACGGGCGCGGTCGACCAGGCCCCGCCGAGTGACACCGGCGGCAGCACGGCCTCCATGGCGCGCAGTGGAGCCGGTAGTAGCTGCAGTAACCCAGTCGCGCGTGCCAGTTGCTGCAGACCGAGCCGCTGATAGGCCCAGAGGTTCCCGGCGACCAGACGCAGACGAGTCGGATAGGGGAAGAGCGCGAAAATCAGCCACCGGAACAGCCGGTCGCCCAGCGGCCGGTGCGCCTGTCGCTCGATCTGTGGCCGCGTGGCCGCGATCAATTTGTCGTATTGCACGCCTGACGGGCAGGCCGTCACGCAGGCCATGCAGCCCAGACAGGTGTCGAAGTGACGGACCAGAGGGTCGGTGATGCCCGTCTCGCCTGCGAGCCCGCCCTTGATGAGCACTATTCGGCCCCGCGGCGAGTCGGTCTCCTTTCCCCACAACATATAGGTCGGGCAGGTTGGCAAACAGAACCCGCAGTGCACGCAGTCGGCGACCAGCGCCGGGTCCGGTGGGTGGTGCGAGTCGAAGGCGGAACGCGTCATGCCGTGACAGTCTGCCGAAAATCGACCCGCCTTGTCACCCTGTTGCAGAGCGAATGCTGGCGAAGCCCTCCGACTTTCTCCCGCCCCCTGTCTCCTTGGAGTGGTCTTGAAGCCGCAGTATGATTCCCGGGCCCACTGCGGTGTGGGCTACGACCAGAAGTTCGGAGCACACGCGGAGTAATCGGAGCTATCAATGGCCAAAGCGATTCGCATTCATGAGCATGGCGGGCCCGAAGTGTTGCGCCTGGACGACGTGGACCCGGGGACGCCGGGACCAGGCCAGGCACTGATTCGACAGACGGCGGCCGGTCTGAACTTCATCGACGTCTATCACCGCACCGGTCTCTACCCGGTGCCGGCGATGCCGGCCGTCATCGGCAACGAAGGTGCCGGTGTGGTGGAGGCAGTGGGGGACGGTGTCACAGAGCTCGGCGTGGGCGACCGGGTGGCCTACAGCATGAGTCTGGGTGGTTATACCGAGCAGCGCGTGGTGGATGCGGCACGGCTCGTCAGAGTGCCCGATGCCATCACCGACCAGCAGGCGGCCGCGATGATGCTCAAGGGGTGCACGGTGCAGTACCTCATCCGACGAATCTACCCGGTGAAGCCCGGGGACACCATACTGCTCCATGCCGCCGCCGGGGGCGTCGGGCTCATCGCCTGTCAGTGGGCGAAGCATCTCGGGGCGACGGTCATCGGAACGGTCGGCAGCGACGAAAAGGCGGAGCTGGCGAGAGCCCACGGGTGCGACCACGCCATCGTCTACACCCGCGAGAACGTCCCCGAGCGAGTCAAGGCGCTCACTGACGGCGCCGGCGTGCCGGTGGTGTTCGACTCGGTCGGGAAGGACACCTTCATGGCGTCGCTCGACTGTCTGCAGCCACGGGGGCTGATGGTCAGCTATGGCAACTCGTCGGGAGCGGTCGAGCCGTTCAGCCCGGGGGTCCTGGCGGCAAAGGGCTCCCTGTTTCTGACCCGGCCGACGCTGGCGACTTACATCAAGACCCGCGAGGAGCTCGACACAACCACGACCGATCTGTTCGACGTCATGCAAAGTGGAGCCGTCAAGGTGGAGGTGAGCCAGGTGTTCCCGCTCGAAGACGCGGCGCAGGCGCATCGTGACCTGGAAGCGCGGAAGACGACCGGTTCGACGGTGCTGATGATGGAGGGGTAGGAGCAAACAGCATGAGTATGAAATCGATGCGCATCTTCGTTGCAGGGCTCGTGCTAGGTGGTGTGGTGATCGGCGCGCTCGGGTCGGTGTCGGCGCAGCCGGAGCGACGCGCGATCAATCTGCCGGGGCGCACCACACAGGCGCCGTTCAGCGACGCCATCCTGGCGGGTGACACGCTGTATCTGTCCGGTCGACTCGGCATGGACCCGGCGACGGGGCAGCCCCCCGCCGAGCCGCGGCAAGAAGCGCGGAATGTGCTGGACGGGATCCGGTCGGTGCTCGAGGAGGCCGGTATGACGATGGACGATCTGGTCAGCGTCCAGGTGTTCTGCTCCGACGTGGCTTTCTATGCCGACTTCAACGCCGTCTACACCGACTACTTCACGAGCGACCCGCCCGCCAGGGCGTTTCTCGGTGCCGGGCCCCTCCTGCGCGGTGCGCGCTTCGAAGTGATGGGCATCGCGGTGGGATCGTGAGTTCTTAGGAGGCAGGAGGCAGGAGAAGCCGGTCGGCTTCGCCGGTGTCCTGACATTGCCTGATAGGAGCCTTGTGCCCAACCCGCTCGAGCTCCCGGCCGACACGCTGGGTGCCGATCTGTACTGGTGGCGGGAAACCGGCAACCTTCACACGCTGGTCTCAATCTATTGGAAAGAATACGCCCGTCTCGAAGGCGTCACCCTCCGGTTCATGCTGTTCGACGACGGGCGTCGGGTTGCCTCGTGGCAGGTGGAGCCAGTTGAAGATCAGGTGTTCCTGATCGACTCCAAGCACCCACCGGACGCAGTGGCGGCAGCCGAGCCCGTGGCCGAGGGAGTGCTAGCTGTATTCGTCTCGGCCCCAGATGGCGGCGTCGGTGCCGCCGCTCGCCTTGATGGCCCCGATGGCGACGCATATAAGCGCCTGTATGGCCTCATCGACTGGTACGCGGACGATGAGTCGGATGGGTCGATCTGTGGGTTGCACAGCGACCAGGCGGTCGTGCAGGCGCCCTATCGGAATCACTTCACAGAGATCGTGGTCGAGGAGACGTCGGAGCAGAAAAGCTACCTGGTCGTGCTCAACGGTCCGGATGAACAGCCGGCTGGGGCGGTCTCGCTGGAGCTACGCAACCATCTCGGCGCCACACGGACGGCGCGCCACCTCCGGCCGATGCGACCGTTCACCGCGACTCGACTCCGGGTAAGCGAGCTGTTTCCCGATGCAGTGGGCTTCAGTGGCGGCCGGCATCTGACCGTTTCAGGGCACTTCGATTCCACCGGTCTGTTTATCCGTCCTTACGTGATGACCAGCGGGGCATTTATGTCCGGGCTGTCCGGCTACCATGGGGGCGACGTCTACAGCGATCTGGCACCGATAGGCGCGTTCGCGGAGCGGTTTCTGGACCGCGGCCGCATCAATCCGATGTTCGCAGTGCATCGCGACGATCTGACGACCACCGTCAACATCTTCAACAGCCACGGGCCGCCCGATTTTGATGAGGACTTCTCGGTCGATGCGTATCTCTACGATGAAGTCGGCACGCTGGTGGCCGAGCGGCCGCGCTGGCTGGCCGCGACACGTCACGGCCTCGCCCGCGGGGATATTGCGGAGCTGTTGCCGGACCCGACACGCCCGTTCGTTGGCCACGTCACCCTGGCCTTCACGCGTGAAGACCGGCCGGTCTATCCACGTGTGCTCCAGGCCCTGCTCGAGTATCGAACCGTTCGTGGGACAGCACGGGTCATGGGCTGGAGCGACGAATGGAATTCGCCACAGCGGGCGGCTGTCCGGGGCCGCGTGCCCTACGGCGCCTTTAGCCGTGTCTGGTGCCGTCCACCCCTCGAGACCCAGCTTTGCATCACCAACTGCGGCAACGAACGACGTTATGCTGACGAGGCGCCGTTCACCGCGACCCTGCTGAACGAGCAGGGTGATCGAGTACGGGCCGAGGGTGTCGTGCCGCCGCACGGGACCTGCTTTCAGACGATTGACGCGATCTTTCCGGACGCGGCCCGGTTCCTGGCACCGAAAGGTGTGGGGATAGTTGTGGTCGAGAGCGTGTACGACCTGGCCGATATCCAGATCACCCGACACACCGGCACCGGCGCCGTCGCGGCCGAGCACTTCATGGCGCTGACCAGCGAGCTGGAGGGCGAGCGGCTACGACCCTCCGGTTCGTGACCGACGCCGAAGCTGGTCGTCGCGGTCGTTCGATGGCGTCGCGCGGATGTAAGCTTATGAGCGCTACATCAAATTCTGATTTCTGACTTCTGATTTCGTTCGCCCCGCCACGACGAGGACCCCGATGACGCAGTTTCAGAAATCTCTGGCCTTCCTGTTCGTTGTGGTCCTGACGGCTGGCTGTTCTGGTGGCGAGGCGGCGGTCGAAGAGGCCGCCGACGTCGCGCCCGAGCTGAGCGCCGAGCCGATCACAGACGGGCTCGTGGCGCATCGCCCCGCCGTGCCAGGCGTGCACGGGCTCGTGACAGCCGGTCATCCGCTGGCGTCGATGGCCGGCATGCGAATCCTGATGCAGGGCGGCACGGCGGCCGACGCGGCCGTGGCGGTGCTGGCCACCTTGAACCAGGTCGAGCCGATGATGTCGGGCGCCGGTGGCAACGGCTTCATGACGATCTATGACGCCGCGACCGACCGCGTCTATTCGCTGAACGCGACCGGGGCGGCGCCCAAGGCGCTCGACGCCGGCGAGATCACGCCTGAAGAGCTGAATCGCGGCATGAAGGCCGGAGTGGTGCCGGGGTTGCTTGGTGGGTGGGTCGCCATGCTGGAGCGGTTCGGCACGATGACGCTCGGGCAGGTGCTCGAGCCGGCGATCGAGTACGCCGAGCGCGGCCATCCGATGGCGGGCTACGTCAGCCGCTCCCTCACCCGGTCGCGCGAGCTGTTCGAGCAGTACCCGTCGACGATGGCGGTCTTCATGCCGGACGGCGAGCCACCGGTCGAAGGGCAGCTCTTCACGTACCCCGATCTGGCCAGGACGTTCCACAAGCTGGTGGAGGCCGAGCAGACCGCGAGACTCGACGGGGGGTCTCGCGAGTCCGGTCTCCGGGCCGCATTCAACCGCTTTTACCGCGGAGACATCGCCCGCGACATGGCCAGGTTCTATCAGCGGAACGACGGTCTGTTCACGCGCGACGATTTCGCCGCCTACGAGCCGATCTGGGCGGAGCCGGTTCACACGACCTACCGCGGCTATGACGTCTACTCCAGCCCCACGACATCACGCGGTGGGCTGGAGGTCGTGATGCAGCTCAATCTGATCGAGGGTTTCGACGTGGCCTCACTCGGGCACAACTCGGCCGAGACGCTGCATCTCGTCGCCGAGTCGATCAAGGTCGCCAAATCGGACATCTATCACTTCGTGACTGACCCGGAGCACGCCGACATGCCGACAGACGGCATGACCTCCAAACCGTTCGCCGACACGCGGCGCGCGCTGATCGCGCCCGATCAGGCGAAGCCCTACCCCGACCATGGCGCGCCTCCTGGAGCCCAACTGACGTCGGCATCGCTCGGCTCGTCGGCAGCGGAAACCGGACCGATGCTGCGCGAAGCCACATACCCAGGCAGCACGACCAGCTTCTCGATCGTCGATCGCCAGGGGAACGTGGTCGTTGCCACCCCGACCCTCGGCAGCCTGTGGGGCACCGGGGTGGTGGTGGGGAGCACCGGATTGTTCTTCAACAACGGCACACGGATCGGCTCGACCTCGCCCTACCCGGACGATGTGAACTACGTGCGTGGCGGTCAGATCCCGATTCTGAACAACTCGCCGACACTGGTCATGAAGGATGGAGAGTTCTTCCTGGCGCTCGGGACCCCGGGAGGGGAGACGATCGGGCAGACCCAGTTCCAGGTGCTGCTGAACGTGATTGACTTCGGCATGGGCATCCAGGAGGCGATCGAGGCGCCGCGGATCTCGCTTGCCGCCGACCCGAGCTTCTACCTGCCGGGCGCCGACGTCACACTGCGCGTCGAGCGCCGCGTGGCGCCGCGTGTCATTGACCGGTTACGCCAGATGGGACACGACGCGGAGCTGGCCCGTGAGTATTCCATGGGGAACATGCAGGGGATCCTGAGGAACCCGGAGACCGACACCATGATGGCGGGCGCCGACCCGCGCCGGATGATGTATGCGATCGGGTGGTAAGGTCCTTAGCTCTAGAAGTCAGAAGTCAGAAGGCAGAGAAACGGAGAGCGTCGACTGATGCGAGCTGTGGCGGTCGTGGCCGTGCTGATGTTGGGTGTCGTCCGGCCGGCCGGCGGCGCTCCGCTGTTGGCTTCAGCGGCGCAGGTCGCCCCGGAACTCGGCTGGGTCCGGGTGCCGTCCGGCACGTTCCTCATGGGTTGCGTCGAGGCTGACAGCGCCTGCCTCGACAACGAGCGGCCGCGTCACGAGATCACGTTCGTCGTGCCGTTCGAGCTGATGGCTGCCGAAGTCACGGCGAGGCAGTATGCCCGGTTCGTTTTCGATACGCGGCATCGGCCGCCACCGGAACCGGACTATCGCCAGAGTGCACGGCATCCGGTCGTGTTGGTCAGTTGGGACGATGCGGCCTCATTCTGCGCCTGGGCCGGGGGCCGTCTGCCCACCGAGGCGGAGTGGGAATATGCCGCCCGGGGAGATCGGCCGGGCCTGGTCTACGGTGGATGGGGCGACGAGCTGTCCAGGGACGTCGTGAACTATGGCGCCGACCAGTGCTGCGCCGGCGCGACCGGTGGCGCGGATGAGTGGCTGAACACGGCGCCGGTCCGGTCCTTCCCGCCCAACGATTTCGGTCTCTATGACATGGCGGGCAACGTCTGGGAATGGGTTGACGGTTGGCTCGACAATGACTATTACGCGTCGTCGCCGCCGATCAATCCACCCGGCGCGGCGACCGGCTACGCTCGGATCGTCCGCGGCGGGTCGTGGCTGAACTTCCCGGGAGCATTACGGACATCGGTCCGTCTGCCGTTTTCACAGACCGGTCAGACGAGCAATATCGGTGTGCGGTGCGCCCGCGATGTGCCGGCGGCCGTGGCCCAGTAGGGGAGTCTCGCGACGGCGCTTGCGTTTGCAGGCGCCAACATGCGATTCTCTGCATGGGGAACAAGAGGGAGCCAGACAATGAAACCTTCCAAACATGGCAGTTCGCGGCGGCGGTTCATGAAACAGGCGGTACTTGGCGCGGGCGCGACCGCGGCGACGCTGGGCGCCGGCACGGCCGGGCTGACGGCGGCGGAGGACGACGACGCGAATCCGATCACCGTGCCGTCTGAATTCGAAGCCTCGAAGAATGCGCCGCTGCCGGATGTTGACTTTCCGATGACGGGCGCGCAGGTGTTCGCGCGGGCCTGCAAGGAGGAAGGGGTGGCAGCGCTGTTCTGCTGTCCCGGGAACTACAACGTGGTCCACGCGATTGCCGACACCGGCATCCCGACCTACGGCGGACGCCACGAGGGGGCGCTCTGCCATGCCGCCGATGCATTCACCCGGGTGACCGGGGAGATCGCCGCCACGTCGGGCACCGAGGGACCTGGGTTCACCGACATGATCTGCGGGATCGCGACCGCGAACTCGGCACGGTCGCCGGTGTTGGTGCTGGCCAGCAACAAGACGATCTTCGCCGAAGACACCGAGCGCGGCATCCAGGACGCCTATCAGCAGCCGACCACCGAGGGCATGCGCAAATACGGGAAACGGCTGATCACGCCGGAGCGCATCCACGAGTATGCCGGCTACGCGTTCAGACAGCTTCGGAGCGGCGTGCCCAAGCCGGTGCATCTGGACTTCCCGGCCGAAATCGCCGGCGCCCGGTTCCAGGACGCCAGCGACGTCGAGTACTTCTACGACAAGACGAAGTATCGAACCGAGACCAAACCGCATCCGGACCCGCGTGCGATCGACCAGGCGGTCGCGCTGCTGCGCGCCGCCGAGCGCCCGATCATCGTATCGAGCAATGGGGTCTTCCATAGCCGCGCGTGGGATGCGTTGCGTCGCCTGGCCGAGCGGGCTCAGATTCCGGTGGTCGAGTCGGGTGCGACCAAAGGGCAGTTTCCGGCCGACCACGAGCTGTCTGCCAATACGGCGCCCGGCGCGCTGGCCAGCGCCGACCTGGTGCTGCTCGTCGGGCAGTACTGCATGCCGACGCTGGGCGAGTTCGCGTTTGGTCCCGATGCGAAATACATCCGGATCGATCCAGCGGCCGAGGACATTGGGCGGAACCTGCCGATCGATCTCGGTATCGTCAGCGACGAGAAAGCCGCGCTCGAAGCGCTGGCCGACGCCGTCCCGCGGATGCGGCACCAGGCCTGGGTCGCCGAAGTGGCGGCCGCGCGCAACGAGTTCGAAGCCGAAAACGAGCAGTACTACCAGACCGGGCTGGGCTACACCGACGCGGTGCACCCAGCGGTCATCGGCAAGGAGCTGGCTGACTTCCTGCACTCTGGCAATCTGCCGCAGGACCGGACCACGATCGCCCAGGGTGGCTATGGCATCGCGCGCTACACGCGCCGGTATCTGCGCGCGTATCGGCCAGGGCAGATCATGAACGGTGCCTATCAATACGGCGCGATTGGACCCGACGTCGGCTACACCGTCGGAGTGACCGCGGCGGTCAAACAGGGGGCGGGGGCGCAGGCGGAGTACAAGGGCCATCCGGTGATTGGCATCACCGGCGACGCCGGTTTCGGCTACACGGGCATGGAGATGGAGACGCTGTCCAAGTACCGGCTACCCGCCGTGGTCATCGTCTACAACAACAACGCCTGGGGCACCTGGAACGGACAGGTCAACAACGCGGTCGGGTTGCCGGTCCACCTGTTCCAGGAAAACCTGCGCTACGACAAGATGGGCGAGGCTCTCGGTGCGCATGGCGAGTATGTGACCAAGCCTGGCGAGTTCCGACCGGCACTCGAACGGGCCTATCAGGTGGCGCTCGACGAGAGCCGACCGTCGGTCATCAACGTGCAGGCGAAGAAGGAATTCTGGCTGCGGGATCAGTACGCGCCTGGATTCCTTGGCAAGATCGAGCCGGGTGTGATGTCGTACTACCACTAACGAGCGCTTGAAAAAGTCAGAAGTCAGAAGGCAGAAGGCAGGACAAAGCAGCAAGTCAAGGCCGGCGTCCCGACCTCGGCTGACGGCGACCCAGTCGTTGGCCGTGGTTCGGGAACGGCTCCAGGGCTACGCCGACCGCGGCGTATTTCGTGGATTCAGCGAGCAGGCGTCGACCGCCAGTCGACACCGGTTCCGATTCTCATGGCTCGGGACCAAGCCGCTGGCCCTGGGCTACACGCCCGGGACCGGGGCCTTCGTGTTCCGGAATCTGCTGCCGAATGTGCGGGCGCGCTCGCCACTGCATCGCGACCTGCAGGCGTTCGTCGCCGGTCGCGCCTCACCGAAGCTGCCGGCGCACCGGCGGGTCGACCGCCGTCGCGCCCGGGTGCGGTGCGTCCTGTCCCGGGGCGCCATGTCGCTCGAACTGGTGGCGACACGGAATCACCACGAGTATGGCGTCAACCGGGTCGTGAACCTCGTGCACGAGGTTTTCCTGTATCTCCACGCTTATCAGCCCGAGTACATGTGGGAGAATTTCGACGCACCGGAAGAGTGAACGGACTGAGCAGAGCGAGCGGAGCCGGCCCATGATCATGACGGTGATGAACAGGTACAACGTGATGTGGCTGGTCGCGCTAGGTTTTCTCGCCGGTCTTCTCGTCCCCGTCGCCACCGCCATCCAGACGCATCCCCCCGAGCCGCACCGGCACGCCGAGGGTCAGGCGCTCGAGAACCCGGTTCCCTCGAGTTCGGACTCGGTGGCGACCGGTCGCCAGCGCTACGTGTTCATGTGCCGAGAGTGTCACGGCAATCGCGGCATCGGGGACGGCGACATGGCGCATGCGGGCGGCAACATGCCGGACTTCACCGACGACGTGTGGCTGCACGGGCCGAGCGACGGCGAGATCTTTCTGGTCATCAGAGACGGGGTGACCGCCGATATGCAGCCCTACTCGAACCGGATGAACGACGAGGACATCTGGCATCTGGTCAACTATCTGAAGACGCTATCTGGCCGATGAGGGCACGTGAAGCGGCCGACTCGAGGGGCGGCGCCCCCGCGTAGCGGAGCTGTGATGGAAGCTGCCTGGCGAAACGGAGCCATGTGCAATGTCTGACCACGTCAATTGTCTCGAGGCGGAGTTTCGCTAGATGGAGTCGATCGTCTATCGCGCGATGGAGGCGGGTGATGCCGACGCGGTGTCGCGACTGATCGTCGACGCTTACACCGAGTTCATCGCCGAGGAGTATTCAGACGCAGGCCGCGCCGAGTTCACGAAGTATGTCCAGCCGGCGGCGCTGGTCGACCGGTCGCGGTCGAATCATTTCGTGCTGGTGGCGATGTCCGCTGACCGCCCTGCTGGGGTTATCGAGCTGCGTGACAACGACCACGTGTCGCTGCTGTTCGTGGACGGCCGGTTTCAGCGGCAGGGCATCGCACGGGAGCTGCTCACGCGCGCGTTGTCGGTGGCTCGTCCCGCCAAACCGGGTCTCGACCGGGTGACGGTCAACTCGTCCAGGTTCGGAGTGCCGATCTACGAGCGACTCGGGTTTCGGCAGACCGGTCCCGAGCGGTCGGTCAACGGAATCGTCTTCATCCCGATGGCGCATCAGCTGGAGCCCGACCCCGTCTGACAGATGTAGCCCGTGTCGAAGGCCTTGCAGGCCTGCGAGGCGGGGCTGAAGCCCTGCCCCACGAACGCGGCCCGGCGATTGCCCGGTTTCCTCGACTGCTAAGGTAGGGTCCAGGGTTGTCCGCTGGACGACGGCACGCTGGCGACACCGAGGCCGTGGCGGAACACGAGCCGTCCTCCCCGGTCGGCGGTCACAGCCAGCATCCCGAGGCCGGCCAGCGCCACCACGAACGCCGCGATCGCCGCCCAGTGGGCAGTCGGGCGCCAGATGTAGGACAGCGCGATGCGCAACGAGGCGAAAAAGACGAAAAACCACGTGGTCCGATCCGCCCAGGTGAAGTGGGCGGTCAGCGCCGTGCTCGCTTCGGGGGACACCGCCATGTGCTGGGCGGCGCTCAGCCCGCTGAAATACGCGGTCATCGCCATGAGCGCCCCGGCGCAGTAGAAGAGCGTGGCGGCGTCTCGAACGGCCGGTCTGGTCGGCATCAGCAGACTCATCATGTCCACCGCCACGGCGCCGATCAGGAGTGAGACTGGAAAGTGCACCAGGAGCGGGTGCAGGTTGGGCGCCCAGGCTGGAAGAAAGGACATGTCAGCGAAGCCCGTATAATACCTCGCCTTCCCCGAGGAGCCGCTATCGGGAGAAGTCGCACGACATGGAAGGTTGGCAGGGGTGGGACGACTACGCGCCGTTCTATGACTGGGAGAACGCGCGGACGGTCGGATGTCGCGACATCCGTTTCTGGCAGGGTCTGGCCGAGCGCTGCGGCGGACCGGTGCTCGAGCTGGGATGCGGGACCGGGCGCGTCTCGGTACCGGTTGCCAGGTCGGTAGACGATGTCGTCGGTCTCGATCGGTCAGACGCGATGCTTCGGCAGGCTCGCCGCCGGGTCCGGCGAGGCAGGGTGGACGGGAGCCTGCGTCTCGTCCGGGGAGATGTCCGGTCGTTGCCGTTCCTGGCGGCGAGCCGGTTCCAGTTGGTGATGGCGCCCTATGGGGTGCTGCAGTCGCTGTTGCGCGACCGCGACATGCGAGCCACGATGACGTCGGTCCTGGGTGTGCTCCGACGTGGCGGGACGTTCGCGATCGACCTCGTGCCGGACCTCCAGAGCTGGCGCGAATACGACCGTCGCGTCAGCCTGCGTGGACGCCGTCGCGGCGGCGCGACACGGATCAGCCTCATCGAGTCGGTCAGGCAGGACCGGGCCAAACGGTTGACGATCTTCGACCAGGAGTTTGTCGAGCGGCGCGGCCGCGCGCGGACCACACACCGGTTCTCGCTGGTCTTTCGCACGCTGTCGGTGCGCCAGATGACCGGAAGACTGCGCCGCGCCGGGTTCACGATCGAGGCGGTGTCCGGCGACTACCGAGGTGGAGCGTGGCACCCCGAGGCCGACACCTGGATCGTGCTGGCCAGAAAGCCGCGGTAGACATCGCCACCGCCCCACCGGCGAGCCACGAGTCGGCTCCCACACACCGGCGCCACGGGGATGGGAGGCTGGTGAATCGTGGTAGAATTTGCCACGTTTTCGCGTAGCACACTCACGGAGTCCTACCGATGTCCGGCCATTCCAAGTGGCACTCGATCAAGCACAAGAAGGGTGCGGCCGACGCCAAGCGCGGCAAGGTGTTCACCCGCATCATCAAGGAACTGACCGTTGCCGCCCGTCACGGCGGAGGCGATCCGGACATGAACCCCCGGTTGCGGACGGTGGTCGCCGACGCCAAGGCGGCCAACATGCCGGCCGATAACATCAAACGCGCGATTCGCCGGGGGACCGGCGAGGAGCCCGGGGTGAACTACGAGAAGACCTCCTACGAGGGCTACGGGCCGGGCGGTGTCGCCCTGCTGCTCGACGTGCTGACCGACAACAAGAACCGCGCCGTCGGCGAGATACGCCACTTGCTGACCAAGCATGGCGGGAACCTCGGTTCGTCGAACAGCGTGGCCTGGATGTTCGACAAGCGGGGCTACATCCTGGTCGAGAAGACCGCCGCCGACGAAGAGGCGCTGATGACGGCCGCCATCGACGCCGGCGCCGACGACTTCCGCGACGAGGACGGGAAGTGGGAGATCATCAGCTCGCCCGACACATTCGATGCGGTGGCCGAGGCGGTCCGGGCGCTCGGGGTCGAGACGACGACCGCTGAGGTCGCCATGCTGCCGCAGAACTACGTCACGCTGGAAGGGAAGCCGGCCCAGCAGATGCTGAAGTTGATGGGCGCGCTCGAGGATCTGGACGACGTCCAACACGTCTGGTCGAACTTCGACGTCAGCGAGAAGGAGATCGAGGCCTCGCTGGCGTGAGGATTTTCGGGATCGACCCCGGCTCCGCGTGCACCGGGTATGGCTGTATCGATACCGATGGCAGCCGATGCCGCCTCGTAGTGTGCGGCGCCATCGCGGTGTCTGCCCGCACCCCGTTTCCAGATAAGCTGACTCGGATATACGACGAGCTGGCCTCGCTGTTGGCCGCGCATCGTCCGGAGTGGGTTGCGATCGAGGATGTCTTCTACGCCCGAAATGCGCGCAGCGCGCTGAAGTTGGGGCACGTCCGGGGAGTGGCGATCCTGGCCGCCTCCAAGGCCGGCCTGCCGGTGGCGGAGTATGCGCCAACCGAGGTCAAATCGGCGGTCGTGGGGTATGGACGGGCGGACAAGAGTCAGGTCCAGCAGATGATTGCGCTACTGCTTGGACTCGAGGAGGCGCCGTCCCCGTACGATGTGTCGGATGCGCTGGCCATCGCGGTCTGCCATGCCCACACGGCGTCGTCTCCGCAGACACGCGCCGGTGAGACCGGCCACACCGTCGGTCCGCGGAGCTGGCGCCATTTTCGTCCGCAAGGGTGAGGGATGATTGCGCGCCTTTGCGGCCGATTGGTCGAGAAACAGCCGAACCGGGTCATCGTCGACGTCCAGGGAGTCGGCTACGACGTGCAGGTCCCGTTGTCCACCTTCTACGGGCTGGGTGAGCCGGGGGGCGACGTCGTGTTTCGCGTGCATACCCATGTGCGGGAGGACACGCTCGCGCTGTTCGGTTTCGCGACCCTGCTCGAGCTCAAGCTGTTCGAGCAGCTGATCGGCATCACCGGTATCGGTCCGCGGCTCGCGCTCGCGGTCCTGTCCGGGATCGAGTCCGCCGACCTCGTCCGGGCCGTGCGTCAGGGGGACGTCGTGCGGCTGACTGGCATTCCGGGCGTTGGCAAGAAGACCGCCGAGCGGATCGGGCTGGAGCTGAAGGACCGACTGCCGGCGACGCTCGACCTCGAGCGCGACGGCCCGGACATCGACGTGGGCGAGACCGACATGCGAGGCGACCTGCTGTCGGCGCTCCTCAATCTCGGCTACCACCGGCCGCTGGCCGAACGGGCCGTGGATGCGGCACTCGCGGCGGGAGACGGCGCATTTGAGCAAACCCTCAGACGGGCGCTAAAAGAGCTCGCGCGATGACCGACGAGGACTCGCCAAGTCGTGTGGTCAGCTCGGTCAGGCTGGGTGACGACGACCAGTTCGAGGAGGGGTTGCGCCCTCGGAGCCTCGACACCTATGTCGGCCAGGAGCGACTGCGCGAGAACCTCGAGGTCTCCATCGCGGCCACACGGCAGCGTGGCGAAGCGCTCGACCATGTCCTGCTCTACGGCCCGCCTGGGCTCGGCAAGACCACCCTGGCTTATGTCATTGCCAACGAGCTCGGCGTGCCGATCAGGACGACGGCAGGGCCCGTGCTGGAGAAGCCCGGTGACCTGGCCGCCATCCTGACGAATCTCAAAGAGCACGAGGTGCTCTTCATCGACGAGATTCACAGGATGAGCCCGGTGATCGAGGAGATCCTCTATCCGGCGATGGAGGACTACGAGCTCGACATCATCATCGGCCAGGGACCGAGCGCGCGCTCGGTGAAGGTGCCGGTGCAGCGGTTCACCTTAATCGGGGCGACGACCCGCGCCGGGCTGCTCACGTCGCCGCTACGCGCCAGATTTGGTATCGTCCATCGGCTGGATTTCTACCGCGACGTGGACCTCCAGGAGATTGTCCGGCGCTCGGCCGGGATCTTCGGCGTGCCGATCGACGACGATGCCACCGCCGAGCTCGCCCGTCGCTCGCGCGGCACCCCGCGGGTGGCCAACCGGCTGCTGCGCCGCGTGCGAGACTTCGCCCAGGTGCGGGCTGATGGCGCCATCACCCGGCCGGTGGCGTTGCGGGCGCTGGAGTTGCTCGAGGTGGATACCAACGGATTCGACGAAGCGGACCGGCGGCTGCTCCGGGCCATCATCGACAAGTTCGGGGGTGGACCGGTCGGCTTGAACAGCATTGCCGCCGCCATCAGCGAGGAGAAGGAGGCGATCGAGGATATCTACGAGCCGTTTCTGATCCAGATTGGATTCCTCGATAGGACTCCCCGTGGGCGGGTGGCGACCGCCCGCGCCTACGATTACTTCGGTATGCCGGTGCCAGACCGCGAGAGCCGGCTCTGGTAGTACCGTGGTCGCGTGTCTGAAGAAAGGATGATGCGGCAGAAATGAGCGACGCGGTCATGAGCCCAACCGATGACGGTCGGTCGCGGGTGCTTCGGCGCGTGCAGATCTCCTCGCTGGCCACCTGTGTGCCACCGCGGGTGCTGACCAACGCCGACCTCGAGCGAATGGTCGACACGTCGAACGAGTGGATCCTGCAGCGCACCGGTGTTCGAGAGCGCCATATCGCCGACGACGACGTGGCGACCTCGGATCTGGCGGCCGAGGCGGCGCAGGGCGCGATAGAACAGGCGCACCTGACACCGACTGACATCGAGTTTCTCGTGGTCGGGACGACCACGCCAGACACGTTCTTCCCGAGCACCGCCTGTTTGGTCCAGGACAAGATCGGTGCCAAGGGGGCCTGGGGATTCGATCTGGGCGCCGCCTGCTCCGGGTTCACCTACTCGCTGACCACCGCTGTCCAGATGGTGGCCGCCGGGGCGCACGACCATGCGCTGGCCATCGGGGCCGACGTCATGTCTCGGATCATCAACTACGAAGATCGCACGACCTGTGTGATCTTCGGTGACGGTGCGGGAGCGGTTGTCGTGTCGCCCGCGGTGGACCCGGCGCTGCGTGTCATCGATTTCGCCCACGAGGTGGACGGTAGCGGCGGTCAGGCGCTGCGTATGCCGGCTGGGGGCAGCCGGTTGCCGGCCTCACACGAGACGGTCGACCAGCGGCTGCACTACGTGCATCAGGACGGTGCGGCGGTATTCAAGTTTGCGGTGCGGAAGACCGGCGAGATCAGCCGTCGAATTCTCGACCGAAATCGGTTGCAGGCGAGCGATGTGGATCTCTTCGTGTCGCATCAGGCGAACCGGCGGATCATCATGGCCGCTGCCGACCAGCTCGGCCTTCCGGAGGAGAAGGTGGTCATCAATATCGACCGCTTCGGAAACACGACCGGCGCCACCATTCCGCTGGCCCTGGCCGACGCGCTTGCAGCCGGTCGGCTGAAGAAGGGCGACCTCGTGCTGCTCGCCTCGGTCGGCGCCGGGTTCACCGTCGGTGCCGTGCTGCTACGGTGGGCATATTGAGCGACGTACACCTGGTTGCAGGCTACGGGCAATAGGCTGCAGGCTACGGGCTACAGGCGCTCTGGCCAGTCGGCTGCGTGCGCGCCGCCTGGCCGGGCGACCGGTGTGGGGTCGGCTACATCCGGCGCAGTTGTGCCGTGTCGAGCGCACCCCAAGAGCGCCTGAAGCCTGTAGCCCGTAGCCTGAGTGATGCGGAGAGCCTGGATCCGCGTTTCGTTCCCATGCTCGTCTCCGACTTCGATTTCGAGCTGCCGGCGGATCGGATTGCGCAATCGCCGACGTCCGACCGGGAGGCGGCGCGGTTGCTGGTCCTCGACCGCGGCAGTGGCGTGCTGTCGCACCGGACGGTCACCGATCTGCCCGAATTGCTGTCGCCGAGCGATCTAGTCGTCGTGAATGACACACGGGTGTTTCCGGCGCGGCTGCTCGGCCATCGTGTGCCGAGTGGCGGGGCGGTCGAGTGTCTGCTGCTTGCTCGAATCGACGACGAGCGGTGGGACGCCCTGATGCATCCTGGGCAGAAGCTGCGGGTTGGCGCCGCTGTCGTGTTCGAAACCGACGGCCTCCGGCTGCGCGGCGAGGTGCTCGAGCGCCGGTTTCACGGGCGGCGCACTGTCCGGCTCTGGGTAGAGGACGGGACCTCGGTCGAATCGGCAATCGACAGGCTCGGACACGTGCCACTGCCACCCTACATCAAGCGACCGGACGACACGATCGACGGCGAGCGGTACCAGACCGTGTATGCGACGGTCCGCGGCTCCGTGGCGGCGCCGACAGCCGGACTCCATCTGACCCACGCCCTGCTGAGGCGTCTCCGGAAGCGGGGGATCGAGGTCGAACGGGTGACTCTGCACGTTGGGTATGGCACGTTTCAGCCGATCCGCGTGGAGCGGGTCGAGGAGCACCGTGTCGAGCCGGAGGCATACGATGTGCCGGCGGCCACCGCCGCCGCGGTCAACCGAGCGCTCGATTCGGGACGACGGATCGTGGCGGTTGGCACCACTACGTGCCGCACGCTCGAAACGGCGGTTCGGAAGGGGGGCGGTCGTCTGTCTGCCGGCGTCGGGGTCACCGACCTGTATCTGTTTCCCGGCGTGACATTCAGGGTCATTGGGGCCCTGTTCACCAACTTTCATCTGCCACGGTCGTCGTTGCTGATGCTCGCCTGCGCCTTCGCCGGACGGGAGCCTCTGCTGGCGGCCTACGCCGAAGCGGTCCACCGAGACTACCGCTTTTACAGCTATGGCGACGCGATGCTTATTCTCTAGGTTTTCCTGGCGAGGCGCCCGCCTGGGCTGCGTTGCTCCTCGGTCACAGCCAGCCTGCCTGGACGGCGGAGCCCGTCCGCGGTCCTCCGAAGGCCCAGAGGCCCGAAGCTCGGAGTTGATACAATACATCTAGCTTCGCCGGTGTAGCTCAGTTGGTTAGAGCACGCGGCTCATATCCGCGTTGTCCGGGGTTCAAGTCCCTGCACCGGCACCATCTCGCTCGCCACCGGGGTCGAACCGGCCCGCGCGCAGGCCGGGCCGCCATCCGACGCAGGCTGCTGAAGCGCGCACAGCCTGCCTGACACTGGGATACGGGAATCGGGATCCGGGCTGGAATTGATGGCGCCCGAGACGGAGCGGGGCGCCAACCACCTCGAATCCCGAACCCCAAATCCCAAGAACGTAGACCCATGGACCCACTTGCTGAGCGTGTGCTCGTGTTCGTTCGTCGACAGGCGCTGATCCCGCCTGGCGGACGGGTGCTGGCCGCGGTGTCGGGCGGCGGAGATTCGGTCGCGCTGCTCTATTTGCTCGCCGAGCTGGCCGAACGGAACGCCCTGACGCTGGCCGGTGTGGCGCATCTCAATCACCGGTTGCGGTCGCGGGAATCCGATGAAGACGAGCGTTTGTGCCGGGACCTGGCAAGCCGGTTCGACGTGCCGTGCGTTGTCGAGTCGGCCGATGTGGCCGAGTTGTCGCGTTCCGAGCGGATCTCCGTCGAGCATGCCGGTCACCGCGCGCGGTACGCGTTCTTCGACCGCGCAGCCGACCGCCTTGATGCGTGCCGAGTGGCGCTTGGCCACACGATCGACGACCAGGCCGAGACCTTTCTGCTGCGGCTGCTGCGTGGAGCCGGTACCGAGGGGTTGTCGGCCATCCGACCCCGTGCGGGCAAGGTCGTGCGCCCGCTGTTGAGGGTGACGCGCGCGGAGTTGCGTGCATATTTGGCGGCGAGGGAAGTGTCATTCCGCGAAGACGCATCCAATCTCGACCGCCGGGTGCCGCGAAACCGGATCCGGCACGATCTGATCCCACATCTTCAGGGGTATTCGCCCCGTGTCGTCGAGGTGCTGGCGCGGGAAGCCGAGATCGCACGGGCCGAGGCCGAATGGCTCGCCCATGCCGCAAACGAAATGAGCTCCGGTCTCGTCAAAAGTACCAAGACGGGTGTGGAGGTCGACGCGGCCGGCTTGGCGGCGCTGCATCCGGCGCTGGGGAGGCGGGTCGCGCGCAATGTGCTGGGTCTGGTCTCGGGTCGCTCTGTCGGCTTTGACCACATCGAGCGGCTCCGCCGACTGGCCACGGCGGTGACAGGACGGGTCGATTTTCCGGGGTGCCGGGCCGACCGGCTCGAGAGTATCATCCGCCTGACTGCCCGGGCCGGTCGGGGGACGGTCGACAGGGCCGAGTCGTTTGCCTATCGGCTCGATGTGCCCGGAGAGGTGTCGGTTCCAGAGGCCGGTGTGACGATAAGCGCGGAGCCGGCCGAAATGGGCCTCAGTGTGCCATTCGCGTGGCCGAAAACAGGCGGAAACCCGGCGTTCGAGCGGACGGTCGCGGTGGCGGCGGCAGGTCCGCTCGCGGTGCGGAACTGGCGGCCTGGGGACCGATTTCGGCCGCTCGGACTCCGCGGGCACCGGAAAAAGCTCCAGGATCTGTTTGTCGACCGCAAGGTGAGCCGCGTCGATCGGTCTCGGATCCCGCTGGTGCTCGATGACAGGAACCGCATCGTCTGGGTCGTGGGTCAGGCGGTCAGTGACGAATTTCGGGTCACGGGTGCTGCGGCAAGCGTGCTAATCTTGAGAGTGAGAACTTTGGGAGATAACTCGTGAACTCGACGACGCGCAGTCTGCTCTTCTGGATGGTTCTGGTGGTCGTGGTGGCCCTGATCTGGAACCTCTCGTCACAGCTCCGGAACGGAGATTCCCCGGTGAGCTTTAGCGAGTTCATGCAGTGGGTGAATACAGGTCAGGTCGACCGGGTCGAGCTCACCGGGAACGAGATCACCGGCACCGACTCGAGCGGCCAGCAGTTCACCACATATGCTCCTCCTCAGTACGAAGGGTTGGTCAACACGCTCCTCGAGCGCGACGTCATGGTTGACGCGAAGGAGGCAGCCCCGAGTCCCTGGGCAAGCCTCTTGTATGCCTGGGCGCCGATTCTGTTGATTATCGGGTTCTGGATCTTTTTCATGCGGCAGGTCCAGAGCGGCGGCAACAAGGCGCTGTCGTTCGGCAAGAGCCGGGCGAAGTTGTCGTCGAGCACACAGAAGAAGGCGACCTTCAAGGACGTCGCCGGTGTCGACGAGCCGAAGGAGGAGTTGGAGGAGGTCATCGAGTTTCTCCGAGAGCCGCAGAAGTTCCAGAAGCTGGGTGGCCGTATTCCGAAAGGCGTCCTGCTGATGGGGCCTCCGGGAACCGGCAAGACGTTGCTCGCACGGGCTGTCGCCGGTGAAGCGAACGTGCCGTTCTTCTCCATCAGCGGGTCGGACTTCGTCGAGATGTTCGTCGGTGTCGGCGCCTCGCGGGTCCGCGACCTGTTCGAACAGGGGAAGAAGAATGCGCCCTGTATCGTGTTCATCGATGAAATAGACGCCGTGGGCCGGCATCGAGGCGCCGGTCTGGGCGGCGGCCACGACGAGCGGGAGCAGACCCTGAATCAGCTCCTGGTCGAGATGGACGGGTTCGAGTCGAACGAAGGGGTCATTCTCGTGTCGGCGACCAACCGTCCCGACGTCCTGGACCCGGCCTTGCTGCGGCCGGGACGCTTCGACCGGCGGATCGTCGTGAACCGACCGGACGTCAAGGGCCGGGAGGGTATTCTCGGGGTCCACACCCGCAAAATCCCGCTGGCCGACGACGTGGACCTCCACGTGGTGGCGCGGGGCTCGGTCGGCTTCTGCGGCGCGGATCTGGCGAACCTCGTCAACGAGGCGGCGCTCAACGCGGCGCGCTTCAACCAGAAGACCGTCATGATGCAGGACTTCGAGTTCGCCAAGGACAAGGTGATGATGGGCTCGGAGCGCCGGTCACTTGTCATCAGCGACGAGGAGAAGCAGGTGACGGCGCTCCACGAGGCGGGTCACGCCCTGTTGGGCGTCGTGCTGGAGCATTCCGACCCGGTCCACAAGGTTACGATCATCCCGCGAGGCCAGGCGCTCGGTGTCACGCAGCAGCTGCCGGTCGACGACAAGCACAGCTACTCGGCCGAGTATCTGCATGACCAGGTCGCGGTGCTGCTTGGTGGCCGGATCGCCGAAGAGATCACCAACACGACGGTGACGACCGGTGCGGGCAACGATCTCGACCGAGTCACCGACCTCGCCCACAAAATGGTTTGCGAGTGGGGCATGAGCGAGGCCGTCGGGCCGGTGACCTTCGGCAAGAAGGAGGAGCAGGTCTTCTTGGGGCGTGACTTCACGCAGCACAAGGACCACAGCGAGGAAACCGCGAACAGGATCGACCAGGAGATCAAGCGGATCGTCACCGACAACTACGACCGCGCCCGCACCATTCTCAAGGAGAAGAAGAGCGAGCTCCTGCAGGTCGCCGAGGAGTTGCTGACCCGCGAGGTGCTCACTGGCAAGCAGGTTACGCGGATCGTCTCGGGTCTGCCGCTGGAGGAGGCTGTGCCGGTCCAGGCGGTGCCGGTCGCGTCGGACCAGCCCATCAGCCCGGAGACGGAGCGACCGCCGGTCGTGCCGTCGCTCGGCAAGCCATTGCCTCAGGCATAGTGGTCCCATCCAGGCCGGACCAGAGGACGGCGAAGCCCCCCGGCTTCTCCCGTCTCCTGCCTCCTGACTCCTGCCTCCATTGGGGTGGTCTCTAGGGACCCGTCATGTCTTCTCGACGTCACTACACGGTGCCGCTGCCGGCGATGGCCCCGCTCCACCTCGGCGGCCGGACGCTGGTGATGGGGATCGTCAACGTGACCCCGGACTCGTTCTCCGATGCCGGGCTGTGCCTGGACCCGAGTCGCGCCCTGGAGCACGCGCAGCACATGGAGGCCGACGGCGCCGATCTGCTGGACATCGGGGGCGAGTCGACCCGGCCCGGAGCCTCCGCGGTGTCGGTCGAGGAAGAGCTCGCGCGCGTGGTGCCGGTGCTCGACCAGCTAATGGGGCGAGTGCGGGTGCCGGTGTCGATCGACACCTACAAAGCCGAGGTCGCGCGTGTTGCGCTCGATCATGGCGCGGTGATCGTCAACGACGTATCGGGGCTGCTCTACGAGCCCGCGCTGGCACCGGTGGTGGCAGCGCGTGGCGCTGCGCTGGTCCTGATGCACAATCGGGGACGAGCGCGCAATATGTACCGTGAGGCCGAGTATGACGATGTCGGCGTAGAGGTGGCCGCTGAGCTCGGTGGTCGGATCGACGCGGCGATAGACGCCGGCGTCGACCGTTCCCGGATCATCATCGATCCCGGTCTCGGGTTCGCCAAGCGTGCTGAACACACCTACGCGGCACTGGCGGCCCTTGACCGCCTGGCGCCGCTGGACCGCCCGATGCTGGTCGGTCCCTCGCGAAAGTCGTTCTTGGTCGAGGATGGCGGTGGCGGCGCGGACGACCGCGAGTGGAGAACTGCGGCCGCCGTCACGGCAGCGGTCCTGGGTGGCGCGCACATCGTACGCGTGCATCGGGTGCGCGAGATGGCGCAGGTGGTGAAGGTGGCGGATCGAATCCGGGCGAATGGGACCGCGCCGAGTGGCTCGCAGGAGGCAGGACACGCGCAATGATTGAGAGTCTGACCAGCGTGGTGCGGCTGAACCGGGTCGGATGGTGGGACCTGCTCGATATCGCGATTGTCTCACTGCTGATCTACGAGCTTTTGAAGCTGGTCCGTCGCACGCACGCGGTACAGATTCTCATTGGTGGCGGTGTGATCGTCGTGCTGTACTACGCGTCGCAGTTCACTCCGCTGCAGACGCTCGACTGGTTGATCCGCGACATGTTCGGCTACATCGTCTTCGCAGCGATCGTGCTGTTCCAGTCGGATATCCGGCGCGCCCTCGTGCATTTCGGGCGGGCGCCGTTTTTTCGTTATCTCAATCGTCCGGAGACGACCGACGAGACGATCGAGGAAATCGTCGTAGCCTTGCGGATGTTGGCCGAGCAGCGCGTGGGTGCCATCATTGCGATCGAACGAGAGATCGGGCTGCGCAACTATGTCGAGAGTGGCATTCCGCTGGATGCGGCCGTCAGCTACGACCTGCTGGTCAGTGTCTTCCGCCCGGGTGCGCCGATGCACGATGGCGCGGTCGTCATCCAGCAGGATCGGGTCGCCGCCGCCGCCTGTTTTCTCCCGCTGACGGTCAATCCCCGAGTCAGCAGAGATCTGGGCACACGTCACCGCGCGGCCATCGGGTTGAGCGAGGAAACCGATGCGGTTGCGCTCGTGGTCTCGGAAGAGACCGGCCGTCTCTCATTGGTGCTCGACGGACAGATAGAGCAGGATCTCGAGCTGGAACGGCTACGCTATCGGCTCGAGGCGCTGATGTTGCACCGTGCACGACTGAAGCCTCGTGAGGAGGCGAGACCGCTCGACGCATGATGGCGCTTCCATTTTTTCGGGACCTCGGGCTGAAGGTGTTCGCGATCGCGTTGGCCGTGCTGCTCTGGCTGACGGTCGCCGGGGAGCCGATCTCGGAGCGGGGTCTGCAGATTCCGCTGGAATTCGAGAATCTGTCGGACTCGGTGGAGATCCTGGGGGATTTGCCGGAGACGGTGGAAGTCCGGTTGCGCGGCTCGTCGGCGGTGCTGCGGCGTCTCGAGGCGGGTGAAGTGGCGGCGATCATCGACCTGGGCGCTGAGCGTCCAGGAACGCGGCTGTTCGATATGGCGGCTGGCCGCATCCGTGCGCCGCTCGGTGTCGAGGTCACCCAGGTGATCCCGTCGACAGTGACGTTGACGCTCGAGGTGGAAGGGGCGCCCCGCATGGTGCCGGTCTTTCCGGCGGTGAAAGGGGAGCCGGCCCCCGGGTTCGTCGTCGCCCGGATCGTCGCCGATCCTGCGACCGTGGCGGTCGTCGGCCCGCTGAGCCGGTTACGGCAGCTGACCGAAGCGATTACCGAGCCAATCGACGTGACGAACCTGGCGGTGCCGGTCGAGCAAGTGGTCACGGTCGGTGTGGAGGACCCGAATCTGCGGCTCGAGACGCCACGCGCCGCGCGGGTCACGGTGGAGATCGTTCGAGCGCCCGTGGAGCGCACGCTGGTTGAGGTGCCGGTGCGTGTGCGCAACGTGGCGTCCGGTGTGTCTGTCACGGTCACACCAGCGTCTGTCACCGTCACCGTGCATGGCCCCCCAGACCAGATGCGCGGGCTCGACAACAACGCGGTCGGCGCCTTTGTCGATCTTGCCGGTTTGGGGGTCGGCACCTACAATCAGTCGGTGACAGTCGAGGCCCACCGCGCGTTTGAAGTCACCCAGGTCGAGCCGCAAACGGTGCAGGTCGGGCTTCGGTGAACCTCTCCTCCGCCAGATTGTTCGGGACTGATGGCGTTCGGGGCACGCCCGGCGAGTTTCCACTCGACAAGCGCACCCTTGCACGGCTTGGTGCGTCGATCGCCAGGACCTGCAGACGTCCGGATGGCTCCCTGCGCGTGCTCATCGGTCGCGACACGCGCGAGTCGGGTGAGTGGATCACCGGCCAGTTGGCGCGCGGATTGGCGACCGAGGCGGCGAGCATCACAAATGGCGGCCTCCTGTCGACACCGGCAATCGCCTTTCTCACCCGTGACGGCGGGTTCGATGCCGGCATCGTCGTCTCTGCCTCGCACAATCCATTTCAGGATAACGGGGTCAAGGTCATTACCGGAAGCGGCGAGAAGGCGGACGATGGCCTCGAGACGCGGATCGCGGCGCTGGTCGCCGACCAGACCTGGGTGGTGCCGGATTCGCCGGTTCCGTCGCCCAAGACCGTCGCGTGCGGCGAGCCCTACATCGTGCACACCAGTCGGCTGTTTGACGGCGTGCAGGCACCAGCGGACCTGGGCATCGCCGTCGACTGCGCACACGGTGCCACCAGCCAGATCGCGCCGGCCGTGTTGCGTCGGCTGGGGATGGATCCGATCGTGCTGCACGATGCGCCGGATGGTCGGAACATCAATCTCGACTGCGGCTCCACACACCCCGAGCGGTTGGCGCGGGCGGTGGTCGAGCGGGGATGCCGGCTGGGAGCCGCCTTCGACGGTGATGGCGACCGGGTGGTATTTGTTGACCATCGCGGCGCGGTGGTCAATGGCGATGCGGTGTTGCTGATCGGGGCCCGCTGGCTGGCAGCGGAGGGGCGGCTGCCTCAACGCGCGGTGGTGGCGACTGTGATGAGCAATATCGGGCTCGAGCACGCCCTGCGCGCCGATGGCATTACCGTCCACCGGTGTTCGGTGGGGGACCGGCTGGTGTGGGCAGAGATGACCCGGCGCGGCCTCGCGCTCGGTGGCGAGCAGTCTGGGCACATCATCTTCGCCGACCACCTGGCGACCGGAGACGGGCTGGCCACCGCCTTGATAGTTGCGCGGGCGGTCATCGAGACCGGACGGGATCTGGCCGACCTGGCTGCTGACCTGGTGCCGTTGCCCCAGGTGCTGGTGAACGTGCGGGTGCGACGGCGGACTGCGCTGGCGGAGCTCCCGGAGGTGTCACAGCTCATCGAGAGGGCCGAGCGCGATCTCGAGGGGGAGGGTCGAGTACTCGTCCGCTACTCGGGAACAGAGCCGCTTGTGCGGATCATGGTAGAAGGACCTGATCAGGCAGCGATCGAGGGTCTCGCCGAGACGATTGAGCAACGCGTGCGGGCAGAGCTCGGGTAGGACGAATGCTCTAGAAGTCGGGAGACAGGAGGCAGGAGACAGGAGAAAGCCTGTGGGCTTCGCCACCACTTCTAATGTCTGACCGTGATGGAGGGATCATGCGGCTGGGTGTCAACATCGACCACGTGGCGACTATCCGACAAGCGCGCCGCGCGCGCGAACCGGAGCCGGTGACGGCGGCGGCACTGGCAGAGTTGGCCGGCGCCGACGGCATCACCATACATCTACGCGGTGATCGGCGGCACATCCAGGACCGCGACCTGCGGCTCCTCTGTGAGATGGTGTCGACCCGACTCAACGTGGAGATGGCGGCGACCGACGCGATGGTCGCGATTGCCACCGAGCTGACACCGGACCAGGTCACATTGGTTCCGGAGCATCCCAACGAGGTGACCACGACCGGTGGGCTCGATATCGGGCGGCACCAGACGGTGATCGCCGATGTCGTGAGTCGGCTCCAGACGGCGGACATCGCTGCCAGCCTGTTCATCGACGCGGCGCCCGACCAGATCGCCTTGGCACGTACGACGGGCGCTACCGCGGTCGAAATAAACACGGGTCCTTACGCCGACGCCAACCCCGAAGGCCGAACGGTGGAGCTCGCGCGGGTTCAGCAGGCGGCTCGCAAGGCCCACGAGGAGGGGCTCGAGGTGCTGGGCGGTCACGGGTTGACCTACACCAACGTCAAGCCGGTCGCCGCCATTCCGGAGATCGTCGAGCTGAACATCGGTCACAGCATCGTCTCCCGCGCGGTGCTGGTTGGTCTCGAACGCGCGGTTCGGGAGATGATCGCCCTACTTGGTTGATGCCGCCGGTGTGCCCCGCTGGACGCTGTTCCGGCAGCGTTGCTATGATCGGCACGAAGGGACTCGACACGTCTGATGAATCGTACTGAGACCATCCCACTCCTCGCCTCGCTAGTGCTCGCCGCCGGTCTGATGGGCTGGATTGTGTGGAGCCAGCGGCCGGCGGAGCCGGTTGAGGCGATCGCGTCGTCGTCGTCCCCGCTCCCCCCCGCCCCGGTCCCGCCGGCGCCCGAGCCGCCGCCGCTCGATGAGACGCGGGCGGCCCAGTTGCGTGAGACCGCCGAGGGTGCGCCGGACGACGTCCAGGTGCGCGTCGATCTCGGCAACCTCTATTTCAACTCGCAACAGTTCGAGGATGCGATCCCGTGGTTCGAGGAGGCACTCACGCTCGACCCGAAGGCGGTCGACGTCAGCACCGATCTCGCCGTGGCCTACTTCTACCTCGACGACACCGAACGCGCGTTGGCCCAGCTCGCCCGGTCCCTCGAGGTCGACCCGGCGCATGCCAAGACGATCTTGAGCCTCGGCATCGTGCGCGCCTTTGGTAATCAGGACCTCGATGGCGCGTTCGAGGCCTGGGAAGAGGTTCTACGCGTTGCTCCTGGCACCCCTGAGGCATTGGCCGCTGCCGACGCCATGGAACGCCTTCGCGCCGCGCACTAGCGGCACGATCGCGCATTGCCTGCCGCTATCTCATGGTATTTGGCTGGCTCATCCGGTTCCTGGTCGTGATGCTGCTGGTGCGGCTCGTCTGGAAGTTTCTCGGCGGTCTCGTTCAAGGAGCAGCCAGCCGGCCGCAGGTGCCTCCCGCAGAGAGGGTCAGGTTGGTCCGTGACCCGGTGTGCGGCACCTACATCGACCAGTCGCGTGCCCTGACCACGCGTCGTCGGGGCGAGGTGCACCATTTCTGCTCGGAAGACTGTCGCGCGGCGTTTCAGCAGGGGAAGCGAGCACCGAGCGTCTGATTCGGGTCAGTAGATGCAGACTGAAGAGCGGCTCAGGGCCGACATCGTCGAAGTCGGGCGTCGGCTGCACGAGCGCGGCTTTGTCGCGTCGAACGACGGGAACATCAGTGTCCGCCTCGAAGGCGACCGGCTACTGACGACGCCGACCGGCGTGTCGAAGGGCTTCATGACGCCGGACATGATGGTCACGACCGACCTCGCCGGGGGCAAGCTCACCGGTGAGCGCGAGCCGTCGTCCGAGATCCTCATGCACCTGGCGGTCTACGAGAACCGGCCGGAGATCAAGGCCGTCGTGCACGCGCACCCGCCGACCGCGACCGGGTTTGCCGTCGCTGGGATTCCGCTCGATCGCGCGGTGCTGGCGGAGGTGGTCACCACGCTGGGCAGCATTCCGATCGCCGATTACGGCACCCCCTCCACCAGCGAGCTGGCCGATGCCGTGCGGCAGTACATCCGCGCGCACGACGGGTTGTTGCTCGCCAATCATGGCGCCCTGACGGTTGCGGATGAGCTGTTTGCGGCCTACTACAAGATGGAAACGGTGGAGCACTTCGCACGGATCAGCCTCGTGGCCAGACAGTTGGGCCGAGAGCGGCTTCTATCGCGAGAAGAGGTGAACCGGCTGCAGGACCTTCGGGATCGCTACGGCATCGCGGCACCGGCGCCGATCTGCCCGACGGACCCGGAAAACGGCCCCGACCTCAGTTGCCAAACGCTCGAGGCGCCGGCGCAGCCTGGCGAGCAGGTGGTCGACACGCAGGCGGTCGATTCCAGTCGGGCCGGAACGCGGGACGCCAGTGATGAATCCCATGGCGGTTCCGGTCGTCAGCCATTGGACCTTGGTTCCGGGTTGCTAGGTTCGGATGAGGAAATTCGATTAACATACCGCGAGCTGACGGCACTGATCGCAGATGCCGTGAAGCAGTTGCAGTAGTTGGAGGCATGGAATGGGCGAGGCGCTGGGAATGGTGGAGACCAAGGGACTCGTCGCGATGATCGAAGCATCGGACGCCATGGTCAAGGCCGCCAAGGTGACTCTGGTCGGCTGGGAAAAGATCGGCGCGGGCCTCGTGACCACGATCGTGCGGGGAGACGTGGCGGCCGTGAAGGCGGCCACCGACGCCGGCGCCGCTGCCGCGCGTCGTGTCGGCGAACTCGTGGCGGTGCACGTAATCCCGCGACCCCACGCCAACGTCGAAGACGCCCTGCCGATCGGCAAGAGCACGGGTAAGTAGCGTGCCCGACAGGCCGCCGTCGCACCACGCGAGGGCGCCGTCTTCGTGTGACACGTTCCTATCTAGACGTCATGATCCTCGCAAAGGTGGTAGGCACCGTCGTCGCGACCCGCAAGGACGACCGGCTGGTCGGGAGCAAGCTGTTGCTCGTGCAGCCGGTGTCACCCGATGGTGAAGCGCATGGGGCCTCGCTGGTGGCGGTCGACACGGTTGACGCAGGTGCCGCCGAAACGGTGCTGGTGGTCAGCGGCAGCTCGGCGCGAATGGCCGCTGGGCTCACCGACCGTCCGATCGACGCGGCGATTGTCGGTATCGTCGACGCGGTCGATACCGATGACGCGGCCTGACCGCTGAGTCCTCCAGGTAGCACGCATCGATGCAGCTCGCACGGGTGATCGGCAACGTCGTTTCGACCGCGAAGGACCCCGGTCTGGCCGGATGCACGCTACTCGTGCTGCAGCCGCTGTCCGCGGCGCGCGAGAAGGTGGGAGCGCCGCTGGTGGCGGTCGATTCAGTCGGAGCCGGCGCTGGCGAAGACGTGTTCTTCGTTCGCGGCCGAGAGGCAGCCTTCCCGTTTCACCCTCGAGTGGTTCCGACCGACGCGAGCGTCACCGGCATCTGCGACCACTGGAGCACCGAGGCTGTCGCGACCACGCCGTCACGCCGCGCCTCACGTCGTCGTTCCACCGGGGGGTAGCCGGGAGATGCGGATCGCCAGGGTCATCGGCTCCGTCGTGGCGACAAAGAAGGACCGTACTCTCGAGGGGGCGAAGCTGCTGTTGACGCAGCCGGTGGACCGTGACGGCCGACCGATGGGTGCGACCCAGCTGGCGGTCGACGCCGTTGGCGCCGGCGTCGGCGAACTGGTGCTGCTCGTCCTCGAGGGGCGGGCCGCCGGCGCCGCCCTCGGTCGTCGCGCGGCCCCGGTGGATGCCGCGCTCGTCGGCATCGTCGACCCCAACGGGTTGGTCGACTGACCCCCCACGGCTCCGTCCGAGTGGTCCCGGTCAAAAATACGGTCACGCATCGAGGGCCGACTCGACGGATGCCGCACACAGCTCGCGGTAGGCGCGAGGAGGGAGCAGACCGGCAGCAGTCGACCCCGCTGAGCCGAAGCCCAGCGCCGCGCCTGGTGGGATGCATCGGCGGCCGAATGCGACCGTATTTATGACCGGGGCCACTAAGCCGTCCGTGCTCGTCACACGGCGGATGCCGTCTGCCGTGCTCGCCCAGCTCGAAGTCGTCTGCGACATCGACCTGCACGACCACTCTGACGCGCTGTCGCACGACGCGCTATGCGCGCGTGTGGGTGGGAAGCAGGGCCTCATCTGCATGTTCAACGATCGGATCGAAGAGTCGGCGATCGCCGCCGGAGACCAGCTGAAGGTGGTCGCGACCGTCGCGGTCGGATTCGACAACATCGATGTCGCGGCCGCCGCGTCGCGGGGGATCGTGGTGACGAACACGCCCGACATCCTGACGGGCGCAACGGCGGAATTCACGTGGGCGTTGATTCTGGCGGTGACGCGCCGCATCGGTGAGGGCGAGCGGGTGGTCCGGAACGGCGCCTGGAAGGGTTGGGCCTTCGATTTCCTCCTGGGCGCCGAGCTACGGGGCAAGCAGCTCGGGGTCGTCGGCGCCGGACGGATCGGTCGCGCCGTGGCCGCCGTTGCGCCGGCGTTCGGGATGCGTGCGGTCTTCGCTGCGCGGACCGGTGCTGGCGCCGAGAATGCCGCGACCGACCATGCGGTGGTATCGCTCGACGAACTTCTGCTGACATCTGACGTCGTGTCGTTGCACGTGCCGTTGACCCAGGACACCCGACACCTGATCAACCGGCGGACGTTGGCGCGCATGAAGCGATCGGCGTTCTTGATCAACACGTCGCGTGGGGGAGTGGTGGACGACGGCGCCCTTGCCTGGGCCCTTGATGCGCGTCTGATTGCCGGCGCCGGTCTCGATGTGTACGAGGGGGAGCCGGGTGTGCACCCTCAGCTGGTTGGCCGGGAGAACGTCTGTCTGACGCCGCACCTGGGGAGCGCCACCCGTGAAACCCGTACGGCGATGGCCGAGCTCGCCGTGCGCAACGTGGTGGAGGTCGTGAGTGGGCGGCCGGCGGTGACGCCGGTGGCCCTCTGAAGAGCGCTCGATAGGAGTCAGAAGTCAGGAGGCAGGAGTCAGGAGAAGCTGGAGGGCTTCGCCAACATCTGGTTCGCAGCTCGCAAGAATCCAGTAATGAGCAAAGCGAAGAACAGAGCAGCCAGTGCCGTTGGGTCCCCGGCGGCATCCACTCGTCGTCACGTCGCCCGGGTGATGCCCCGGCTGCGGGCCGCGATGGGCGAGATGGCCGAGCCGGCGGTCGAGAAGATCGCCGAGGAAGAGCAATCCGACCCGTTCAAGGTGCTGATCTCCACGATGCTGTCGGCCCAGACGCGGGACCCGGTCACGCTAGCGGCCTCGACCCGGCTCTTTGCCCGAGCCGAGACACCGCGCGAGATGGCTGGGCTGCGGGTGGCCACCATCGAGAAGCTGATATATCCGGTCAGCTTCTACCGGAACAAGACGCGGCACCTCAAGAAGACCTGCCGGCTGCTGCTCGCTCGGCACAGCGGACAGGTGCCGACGACGATGGCGGAGCTGCTCGAACTGCCGGGGGTTGGCCGCAAGACCGCCAATCTGGTGCTAATCGTGGCGCTCCGGAGCCAGGAGAACATCTGTGTCGACACCCACGTGCATCGGATCTCGAACCGTCTGGGGTGGGTTGAGACACAGACGCCGGCGGAGACGGAGGAGGCGCTCTACCAGGTAGCGGCGCGCCGCTGGTGGCCGCTCCTCAACCTGTATCTGGTGACCTGGGGACAAAACGTCTGTAAGCCGGTCTACCCGGTTTGTGGCCGGTGCGCCATATCCACCTTGTGTCCGCAAATCGGCGTGGTCAAGGTAGGGAAGTGACCGGTGCGTCGTGTAGGCCACGGGTAGAATGGGCGTGGGTGCTTCCCCATGTAGGCCATCTGGGATGCTGACCGTCAACGAAATCTTCTACTCGATTCAGGGCGAATCCGACCAGAGCGGGCGGCCGTGCGTCTTCGTACGGCTGACTGGTTGCGACCTGCGCTGTGTCTGGTGTGACACCCCGTATGCCTTTCGCGATGGACGCGCGCTCGAGGTGGCGGACGTCATCGCCGAGGTTGGGCAGTACCGGTGCGACCTGGTCGAGATCACCGGGGGCGAACCGCTGTTGCAGGAGGACGTCTATCCCTTGATGGACCGGCTGGTGGCCGACGGCGCCACCGTGCTGCTGGAGACCGGCGGGCAGCTGGACGTGGGCCGCGTGCCCACGTCGGTCATCAAGGTCATGGACATCAAGTGTCCCGGGAGCGCAGAGTCTGGCCGGAACGTCTGGGGCAACCTCGAGAGGCTGACAAACCGCGACCAGGTCAAGTTCATCATTGCCGATCGCGTCGACTACGAGTTCGCACGAGACGTGGTGCGGCGGCACACGCTCGCGACGCGGTGCGGGGCGGTGCTGTTCTCGCCGGTTCACGACGCGCTGCCGCCAGCGCGGCTGGGCGAGTGGGTGCTTGGCGACCATCTGCCGGTGCGTGTGCAGATCCAGCTACACAAGTATCTGTGGGGCGCGGAGACTCGCGGCGTATAGCGGAGGATGCTCGAGAAGTCAGGAGTCAGAAGGCAGAAGTCAGAAGGTGGCAGGTGGGCTTCGCCAGATCGTTGGGAGCACGATGTCCGAGAGGACTGAGGCTTCGGCCCGGAGGGCGGTCGTGTTGCTGAGCGGGGGGCTCGACTCGTACACGGCCGCGGCAGTCGCACGTGCCCAGGGGTTCACCTTGTTTGCCCTGACGGTCCACTATGGGCAGCGTCATGCGTGTGAGCTCGACGCGGCGCGTCGGGTGGCCCGCGCGCTGGGCGTGGCGCGTCATCTCGAGTGCGAGGTCGACCTGGCGGCGCTCGGCGGATCGGCATTGACCGGTGACGGCGAGGTGCCGACGGACCGGTCTCCGGACCGTGCCGAGATTCCGCCGACTTACGTCCCGGCGCGCAACACCGTGCTGCTGGCGATGGCACTCGGTTGGGCCGAGGTCCTCGGTGCCACCGACCTGTTCATCGGTGTCAACGCGCTCGACTATTCCGGGTATCCCGATTGTCGCCCTGAATACATCACCGCGTTCGAGCAGCTGGCTGCCCTGGCCACGAAGGCAGGCGTCGAGGGTGCCCGGTTCCGCGTCCACGCGCCGCTGATCCACTGGTCGAAGGCTGAGATCATCACACGCGGGCTCGAGTTGGGCCTCGACTACGGGTTGACCCATAGCTGCTACGCACCCACCTCGGACGGACGCCCTTGCGGGCGCTGCGACAGTTGTCAGCTGCGTGCCCGCGGGTTTGCTGAGACTGGTGTCGTCGATCCCGCGCTGCCGGCAGACCCCGCACGCTAGCGTCAACGTCCGCTGTCGGACCGCGTCGACGACGCGAACTCGTCGACGAGACGGTCGATGATGCCGAGGATTGGTCCGGCGGCGCCAGCGAAGTTGTTGGCCAATACGGCGAAGGCCAAGGCTTCACCATCCGCGCTCGTCACGTAGCCAGAGAGGGCACTCACGTTCGACATCGACCCGGTTTTGGCGTGCACGTTGCCGGCGGCCGCCGTTCCCGTCAATCTCGTTTCGAGTGTGCCGCTGCGAGCGGCCACCGGAAGGGTCGCCCGGAATGGCGTCGCGTGCCGAGGGTCGTCGTGCATCCGTTCGAGGACGTCGACAAGCGTGCGCGCCGTGACGTAGTTGTATCTTGACAGCCCGGAGCCGTCGGCGACGATGACTCGGGATGAGTCGACACCCCAAGATGCCAGCACCTCCCGTATGATGCCCCGTCCGGCCGCGGCCGTTCGTGGCCGACGCTGCTGGTCCAGCGTGCGGAGCAGCGTTTCCGCATACAGGTTCTGGCTGACCCCCATGAGGGTGTGTGCGATAACCGAGAGTGGTGGCGACCAGTGGGTCGCGAGCAGCCTGAGATCGTCGTCGATGACGGTGGCATCGACTTCGTCGAGGTCGACCGCGTCACCCGAGACGTTGATGCCACGGGCCGTGAGCGCCTGTTTCAGGTCGCGCACGAAGAAGACGGTGGGGTTCTGTACCGACGCGGTGCGATACACCGGAGCCGCGTTCGCCGGGACGGTGCCGAGCACCTCGAGGTCGCCGTCCGGCATCCGTTTCAAGGTGAGCTCGGTCTCGCCGTTCGGGGACACCGTTTCGACCCGGTTCACCACATGCGCACCGATTGCCAGCAGCTCGACATCAATATCAATCACCACCGGCTCGCTGGCGACGCTGCCCGGATGCACCGTCAAGAGTGCGACGTTGTCGCGGTGCTGCAACGCCCCGCCCGGCGTCGCGTAGCCGTAGGGCAGGTCATCCCAGGACCAGCCGTACCCCGGCGCCGCGTCCTCGACCAGATCGTCATCCCCGATCACACGCCCGTCTATGGCAGTGATGCCGGCCTCGAGGAGCGTTGACGCCCAGGCGTCGAACGCCGGCACGGCCCGTCTGGCGTCGGAGTTGATCGTCGGGTCGCCGCTGCCACGCACAATCAGGTCGCCGCGCAGCACCCCGTCGACCACCGGCGCGGCTGACAGCAGCCTGGTCTCGAATCGATAATTCCACCCAAGTCGTTCAGCCGACACGGCAAGCGTCACGATCTTCATCGTGGAGGCCGGCATCACGAGCCGATCGCCTCGATGGTCGAACAGCACGTCGCCGGTGTCGAGTGACCGCACGAACACCGTCCAGAGCGCCGGTTCTGCCGCCGTGGTCTCCAGGAGCGCGGTCAGCCTGTTAGCCAGAGCGTGGGGGGGGCGATCGGACGGGGTGGCGCCAGCACGGGGTGGGCGGGCGGTGGCGCAGGCGCCAAAAGCCAGACAGAGCAAGACCGGAATAAGGGCCTGCCAGCCGCGCGGGCCACTAATCCCGCGGCGCACTGGTGTTGACGATTGCGCCGCGGGCCCTGCGGGCCTGAAGGCCCTTGCTACCAAGCCCGCCCGGCGCCAACGCAACCCAGCGCGGGGGTCATTCAAGCGCGTCCAGTGCCTCCAGCGCATCGTCCCAGGCTCTGGTGTTGAGGCGCGCCGCCCCCGGCTCGTTGCCGTTCACGGCGAACACGTCGTCGCCGACGCGACCCACGACCACCCGTTCTTGCTCGCCATTTTCGTCAAAGGTGACGAGAATGGTCGAGGCCGGCGCGTCGAGCCCCGTGCCGTCCCGAGACGCGACGAAAGACTCTGCGCGCAGGTTCGACAGCTTGGCCAGCAGGTCGTCCATCGCGCTGGTGTCAACGGCACCAGCCTCCGGCGCGGTGCGTCGCCACTGGTCTGATTCAGCGTCGGACGTCGCCGCAACCTGTTCGAACGCCCAGCGTTCGCCATTGTGGTCGAGCTCGAGCGCCGTCGCATTGAACGGTCGGAATGCGAAGAGGTTGATCCGGCGGTACTCATCGACTCCTTGCTCGAGCTCGGTCACGAGCGCCGCGTCGACCGTGAACACCAGATCGCGTGCGGTGTCCCGAGCATATACGGTGCCGGCCGGCGCCGTGTCGCCGACCAGCAACGTTGCCGCCGAGCTGCCAAGCCCCACGGTTACCGTCAGCCGTGGGGTGTCGAGCCCATACGGATCCAGCTCGTCGGTCTGCTCCGCCTCGATGGCAGACATCTGTCCGGTGCTGAGTCGCCCGACGACACCGTCGGTGACGCCGAAGTCGGCGTTGGCTGCGAACGGGCTGACCAGCGACCAGCGGTTGTCCCCTTTCCCGAGTCGGATGGCTAGATCGGGACCGGCGAATTCGAGCGAGTCGACCTGGTCACGTGTGAAGTCGAGAATGGTCTTGTCGCGAAGCTCGAACGTGGTCCGGTTGAAGGTGCCGTCCAGAAAGCCCGAGATCAGGAACACCCGGTTCGAACCGGCGAGCGTGGCATACAGATCGCCTCCGGTCGGCGTCTGTTCCCCGATCAGCAGTCGTGTGTCGGCGCCGGTGGTCGTCGTGGCAGCCACCTCGATGCGCGGATCATCGAGCCCGAACGCTGCCAGATCGGGAGCGTCGTCGGGTTCGGCGACCACGCGCTGCATCTCGAGCGTTGCGAAACTAGAGGCGAGCGAGACGACCTCGGTGACGTCGACGGCGGTCACCAACGGCTCGGCCAGCTGCCACCGGTCGTCGGTCTTTTCGAGCACGGTGCGCTCGCCGTTCTCCGCGGTGACCGAGAGCCGGTTGATGTCGTTCGAGTCGAAGTCGAACACCGTGTCTCGTGGCTCTGGTGTCCCGACCGCCGAACGGTCCGACTCGCCGAGGTAGATGTAGGCAGCCAGCCCGAGCGCCACCGCCAGGAGCATCAGCGTCGATCGCAGACCGCGCATTAGCGTCTCCGCCACCACGTGTAGACGCCGGTGCCAAGTACGATCCCCGGCACGAGGAACAACGACAGCACGAACACCCGCCGTTGCTGGTCGGCAGTCAGCGTGAGACGGCGATCCTCCGGTTCTCGCGCGCGAATCGAGATGAGGTCCTCCTGCTGCGCGAGCCAGTTGATGGTGTTCAGGAACATGTCGCGGTTGCCCTGGATGCCGACAACGCCGTTGGTAGCGAAGTCGGAATCGCCGATCACGACCAGACGGGTCTCGGGCGGTGCGGCCGCGGCCTCATCGTCGTCGTCCGGCGCACCGGTCTCGGACACCGCCGGCTCGGCGGACGGCGCCGGCGCCGACACCGCCATGCCGATTGCTACCGGTCCGGGTTGGTCGCCAGCCTCCTCGTTCAGCTCGACTTGACCGGTTGCCAGCGCCTCGATGTCTGCTTCCGACCAGCTCTGGGCGCTTGTTTCGAGGAACGACTGGGCGACACGGCCGTCGAGGCTCCCGGGAGCGGCGTGTACCGACCGGGCCAGTGGGTAGGCGGTCAGCAGGTTGAACCGATCGGTGATCGGATGAAACGGGTAGTTGGCCACAACCGGGACCGAGGCGTCGGCGCCCAGCAGTTGCCCCATCCCGCTCGCGTCGACCACCACGCCGGGGCCCGGCTCGATGCCCCACGCGCGCAAGACCCCAAGCAATCCCTCGGGCGCCGGTGTGTCGCCGTCGGGTGCCGGGTCGATCAACACGAGCAGTTTGCCACCCTGATCCAGATAGGCGCCGAGCGCGTCGATCTCGCCCGGAAGCAGGTCGGTCTGCGGTCCGGCAACGACCACGACGGTGGCGTCGTCGGGCACGGCGCTCTGTTGTGCGAGCACCAGGGATTCGACTTCGAAGTTGTCGAGACCCAGGGCGCCGGAGACGGTGGAGTAGCCGTCTCGGTCCGAGCCCGTGTGCTCTTTCTCGCCGTGGCCCTGGAGAAAGTACACCGTCTGTTCCACGCCCTCGACGACTTTGATCAGGCCATTGGTCAGATCCTGCTCGGCGGTCGACAGGACCCGTTCCACACGCCCTTCATGTTCGAACACGACCGTGCCATACGACTGCACCTCGTACTGGCGGGCCATCAGCGGCTGCTTGTCCACGTCGACGTAGTCGACCGTGACCTGGTTCGACAGATAGGCATACTCGCCGATCTGGTCCCGATACCCTGGGAATTCCGGCTCGCGAGCAAACACGATGACCCGGACCGGCGCCGTCAAGGCGGTGAGGATCTGCCTCGTCTGGTCCGACAGGGAATACTGTTGCGCCGACGTCAGGTCCCAGCGCGTGTTTTGCCAAGAGAGGATGTAGTTGAGCGCCACGATGATGCCGAGCACGAGCACCATGCCGGTGCCCGCCAACGTGCCATACCGCGTCTGCCGTCGTTCGAACGACCGTGCGACCTGACGCCATTGACCGGCACCGTAGAGCAGGATGCACGCCAGACCGGCGAACGCGAGCACACGACGTAGCGTTTCCATGTCTGGGCGGACGAACCAGACCCCGACCGCCGTGAATACCAGTATGGAGCCAAGCCAGCCGATCGAGCCGAGGAGTCTGCTTAACATCGGGTGTCAGTCGCTAGTGCTGTTAGAACGTCGTTGAGCGGTTCATCCGTTCCAGCGTTCACTGTCCATCGACTTCGCGGTCAGGAACAGCCCGAGCGTGATGAAGCTGCCGTAGTAGGTCAGATGTGTCGTGTCGATGACACCCTTGGAGAAGTCGTCGAAGTGCTCGAGGATTGACAGATACGCCAGCACCGCCTGCGTCGTGGTGCCGGAGGCGTCGCCAATCCAGTTGATGACCCAGAACAGCAAGAGCACGGCGAAGGTGGCGACACCGGCGACGATCTGGTTCTTGGTCATGCTCGAAATGGCCAGGCCGATCGAGATGAACGAGCCGCCCATCAGAAGCAGCCCCAGGTAGCCGCTCAGCAGCGGGGCCCACTCCGGTTCGCCGTACCAGAACAGGACCCCGATGTGAATCAGGGTGAGCGACAGCATCAGTGCGTAGAGCGCCATGGCGCCAAGAAACTTGCCCATGACGATCTGGAGGTCGGTCAGCGGCGACGTCAGCAGCAGCTCCATGGTGCCGGACCGCTTCTCTTCGGCGTAGGACCGCATGGTCAGCATCGGCAGCATGAACAGAAGCACCACCGAGGTGTTTCCGAACAGGGGACGGATCATGAACTCGTTGATGTTGACGACCTGCGGTCCGCCCGCGCCGAACTGCCCCATGCTCAGCTGCACCATCAGATTGAGGCTCGCCACATAGAACACGCCAAAGAGCACCGCGAACAGCCCAAGCACGACGTAGGCGATGGGCGACACGAAGTAGGCCCGCAGCTCTTTTTGCGCCAGCGCCATGATGTTACCCATCGGTGCGCTCCTCCGTTGCCGTCTCCCCGGCGTCCTCATCGGGGCCGTAGAGCGTCGCATCCTCTGCCGCCTCGCTCCCGCCGGCCGCTTCGTCCTCGGTCGTCAGGTGCAGGAAGACATCTTCGAGACTCATCTGCTGCGGCCGCAGCTCCAGCAGACCCCAGCCGTTCGCCACGATCGTCCGGGACACCTCGCGGCGGACGTCGTCGCCGCTGCCGCTCTCCACGTGATATCCCGCCACCCCGTCCTGCTGAGCGGCCACTGTGACGCTCACGACACCGGCGACGCCTTCGAGCGACGAGATCGGGTCGGCGCCCTGTGTGTCCACCTGAAGATACAGCGTCTGTGACCCCTGCAGTCGTGCGGTCAAGTTGCCGGGGGTGTCGACCGCGACCACCCGGCCCCGGTTGATGATGATGACCCGCTGACAGGTCTGCGAGACCTCTGGCAGGATATGCGTACTGAGGATGATGGTGTGGTCGCCCGCCAGCTCGGCGATCAGCTTGCGTGTCTCGATGATCTGTCTCGGGTCCAGTCCCGCTGTCGGTTCGTCGAGGATCAGGACTTCCGGGTTATGCAGGATCGCTTGCGCCAGACCGACACGTTGCCGGTAGCCCTTCGACAGCGTGCCGCAGTAGCGGTCGGCCATGTCTGCGACGTTGGTGCGCTCCATGGCCAAGCCGATCTGGGTCTGTCGGTCACTCGCCGGCACGCCGTTGATCCGCGCGACGAACCGCAAATACTCGATGACGGTCATCTCGGGATAGAGTGGCGGTGTCTCCGGCAAGTAGCCCGTCCGGCGCTTCGCCTCGACCGACTGCTCGAAGACGTCGAAACCGGCGACGCGCGCCAGGCCCTCGGTCGCCGGCAGATATCCGGTCAGGATCCGCATCGTCGTCGTCTTGCCCGCGCCGTTTGGTCCCAGGAAACCCAGTATCTCCCCCCGCTCGACCCGGAAGCTGATGTCATCGACCGCTGTCAGTGACCCATATCGCTTGGTCATGTGTTGCACTTCGACCACGATGCGGTTCCTCCCAAAAGCTGACGCGCAGGCGTCGTGCTGTTACCCGCCAGTGTCCTGCTTCTCCGACACGCCGTCGACCGGCCGCAGATGATGATTAGACGCTGCGTCCGCTCGAAAGACGTCTGAAGAGTCTACAAAACCTAGCGGTAGTGCCGAAACGGTGTCAACTCATATCAGCCGTGACGCATCGGGGTCGCTCTCGTCATGCAGGTCGACGAATTCGTCCACAGCGGTCTGGTCGCCGGCATCCATCTGTTCGAACTGGAGGCCCATGCCGACGCGTCGGTCGCTCCAGACTGCCCGTGCATCGGCGCTGATTTCGCGGTTCGAGCCTGGGAGGCGGAAGCGCGCGTTGGCCTTGGTGGAGACTGCAAGCGGGCTCATGGTGCGGATGGCCAAACCGCCTTTGCTGATGTTCAGGGTGAGAGCGCCAGCGATCGTGTTGTCGACCCGGTAGGACACCGGGATCGCCAGCACGACCCGCGGGCTGCTGCGCCGGTTGAAGCTGTCCGGAAACAGATGCGGCGCGAGCGACGGCAGGATCTGTTGGGCCTCGCTATGCTCGTTCACATACCCAGTGACCCCGAGCGCCGCCAGCTCTGGAACCTCGTCAGCGCTGCTGACCGACCCGCTGAAGACGATGATCGGCAGACTGCCGGCGTCGTCACGCACACGCCGTACGAGTGCCACGCCCTCGCTACCGGCCAGACCGAGGTCGAGCAGCAACAGGTCCACGCCGGGCTGGTCGTTGTCGACCAAGCCGAGCAGGTCCGATGTCCGCGCCGCTTCGAGCGTCCGGTGACCGGCTTGCTGGAGCGCCTCGGCAAAGCGGCTCCGGAGATCGGTCTCGGCGGAGGCGATCAGCACCGTTCTGGAACTGGCGGCGGAGGTGGTCATCTGGCAGATGTCCTTCGATGTTGTCACGCTGGAATGTCGGGCCCGCACCCCACGCTCCTCGTATGCTACCGGTGTTTCGGGGTCGCGGTGATAGTGAGATGCCGGCGATGGCGCGCGTTGCGGCCCAGCGTCGGTTCTCGCTACAATTCCGCCGGTCGACCTCCGCCATCCTGCGGTCTGGGCTGCCGGTCATTGCACTCGCATCAGTGTGGATGCGACGGGGTCCAGTTTGGAGGCGCGAAGAGGATATGGCGATCTGCAGCGAGTGTGAGGCCGAAGTCGACGTTGACGAGTTCGATGTCGACCGTGGTGACCAGCTGAGCTGTTTCGAGTGTGGCGCCACCCTGGTGGTGTCCGAGCTGTCGCCGCTCGCGCTCGTGCTGGCCGATGACGAATCGGCGAGCGACTTCGAGGAGCCGGCGGGCGAAGATGCGGCTGACGACGACGAGAATGACGAGAGGGATTGACGGGGACCTGCTCGAGCATGCTGACGACAGCCTCTTCGAACACCGGATTGGAAGTGCGGAAGTGTCTGGAAATACTGCGAATTGACAGATTTCGCTGTTCCTCTGTAAGCTGTGCACTTCTGGCCATGCAAGGTTTGCACTTCTGGCCACACGGGCGCTCCGTTCGGATACGGCACTTGAACCAGAGGGTGAATAAGGCCCGATCTGGAGCGCGGAGACAGGAGACGCCGCACATGAAGTCCGCTTATCGCTATCTGCTCGCCGTATGCCTGAGCTTGGTGCTCGGTTTCGGTGCGGTGGGGTGCGCTGACAACCCACCGCCTGAGCCGCCGCCGCCGCCGCCGGCGGAACCGCCACCACCGCCACCGCCACCACCACCGCCGCCACCGCCACCGGAGCCGCCGCCACCAGCGCCGTTGACGCCCGAGGAGTTATTCGCGCGGATGTCGCTGGAGGAGCTGAACAGCACATCGCCGCTCGACCCGGTATTCTTTGAGCTCGATCAATCTGAGCTGCTGCCCGACGGGCGGGCTGCGCTGCAGCGCAACGCCGACTGGATGCGCCAGTGGGGTGCCACCCGGGTGACGGTGCAGGGCCACTGCGACGAGCGTGGCACCAACGAGTACAATCTCGCGCTCGGCGAGCGTCGCGCGGCTGCGGTCAGGGACTACCTGGTGAGTCTCGGGATTCCCACGAACCGTATCGCGACGGTGAGCCGGGGCGAGGAGTCGCCCTTCTGTACCGATTCGCACGAAGGGTGCTGGTCGCGCAACCGGCGCGGGCACTTCGTCGTCACGGCCAAGTAGACCGGTCGCCCGACCGGCATCGTTGGAGCGCGTGTGCGGGGGTGCCCCCCGCACACGCTGCTCAGCCTGATTGTTTCTGCTCCAATCTTCGCCTGAGATCGGTTTCTGCGATCCGGTGCCGTGCGGCCTCGACGCCGTCGATGAGCAGCACCGGGATGGCGCGGCCATACCGCCGCTTGAGCGCCGGCTCGCGCGAGATGTCGACCTCGGACAGCTCGAACGCCTGCTGGGGCCGGATCCGGAGCAACGTTGTCTTCAGGTCGTCGCAGAGATGGCACCCGGGACGGGTGTAGAGGGTTAGATGCATGTGGCGCTCAAGGAGTTAGAAGGCAGAAGTCAGGAGGCAGGAGGCAGAAGGAAGCCGGAGGCCTACGCCAGCCTTCATTTGAGCTGCTCGGCGATCGCCCGGGCCGCCGTCAGAGGGTCCGGGGACGCGATGATGGGGCGTCCGACCACGAGATAGCTGGAGCCGGCCGAGAGGGCTTCAGCCGCGCTGAGCGTCCGCACCTGGTCGTCGCTGCCGCTCTGGCCGGTACCAGCGCCGTTACGGATGCCGGGCGTCACGAGTATCGGCCCCGAGCCCAGGCGGGCGCGCAGCCGCCCGACCTCGCGAGGTGAGGCCACGATACCATCGAGACCGGCGCCGGTTGCCAGGTCGGCCAGTGCTTCCACCTGGTCGGCCAGCGCGCGGCTCACGCCGATGCGCGCGAGCTCCGCGTCGCCGAGACTGGTCAACACCGTTACTCCGACCACGAGCGGCGGCCGGCTGGCCTGACGCGCCGCGTCGGCCGCGGCCTCCAGCATGGTTGGTCCACCGGCGGAATGGACAGTGAGCATCCAGGTCCCGAGACGGGCCGCCGCCCGCACCGCCTCTGCCACGACTGTCGGAATGTCGTGATACTTGAGGTCCAGGAACACCCGGTCGCCGCGGTCTGCGAGCGCCGAGACGATCGACGGCCCTTCGCTCGTAAAGAGCCGGCTTCCGATCTTGAAACCACCCGCGGTGCCGCGCAGCAGGTCGGCCAGCTCGATCGCCCGCTCACTGGTGTCGACATCGAGTGCCACGAGGAGCTGATTCACACCGCGTCCCCTGGTGTGATGAAGCTGCCGACGAGGTCGGATACCTTGGTGAGACCGTGGCGCTGCATATAGTCGGTGATGCCAGTCAGTAGCTTGTCCCAGACAAGCGGATCCACGAAATTCGCCGTTCCTACCTGCACGGCGGTGGCGCCGGCGATGATGAACTCCAGTGCATCCTCGGCAGTCATGATGCCGCCCATGCCGATGATGGGCACATCCACCGCCTGCCGGCACTCATGGACCATGCGGACCGCGATCGGTCGAATGGCCGGGCCGCTCAGTCCACCCATGACGTTCGACAGCTTGGGGCGGCGTGTCTCGACATCGATCGCCATGGCCAGGAACGTGTTGACGAGCGAGACGGCGTCCGCCCCGGCGTCCTGTGCCGCGGTGGCGAACGAAGCGACGTCGGTCACGTTTGGTGTGAGCTTCGGGACGACGGGACGCCGGGTTACCCGGCGCACCGCGGCGACGACGTCGTGCGTGCCCTGCAGTGAGCAGCCAAACATCATTCCGCCCTTCTTGATGTTCGGGCAGGAAATGTTCAGCTCCAGCGCGTCGACGCCGTCTGCGTCGTCGAGGATCCGCGCGACCTCTACGTATTCGTCGACCGTCGAGCCACAGATGTTGACGATAACGACAGCGCCGTGCGCACGGAGCACCGGTAGCTTCTCGGCCACGAATCGCCGCACGCCGATGCCCTGCAACCCGACCGCGTTGAGCATCCCACTCGGCGTTTCCACGATCCGGGGCGGAGGGTGACCTTCCCGCTCGTCGAGAAACAGGCCCTTGACGGCGATGCCGCCGAGTGTAGACAGATCCACCAGGTCGGCGTATTCCACGCCGTAGCCAAAACACCCGCTTGCAGCGATGACCGGATTGGTCAGCCGCAAACCGCCGATGTCGACCGACAGGTCGACGCTCATCCCAATTGCTCCCAGACCACGGTGCGCCCATCGAAAACCGGCCCGTCGACACACGAACGCACGAAGTGAGCGGGACCGCGGTCGCGTCGTATCGGTACTACACAGCTGTAGCAACCGCCGAGACCGCAGCCCATCACCTGCTCCAGCGATACTTCGGTCGCGCGTCCGTGAGACGCCGTCAGCTCCGTCACGGCACGCATCATCGGAGTCGGGCCACAGGCATAGACGCGGACCGGCTCGGCCCGGTTCGTTGCCTCGAGGGCGTGCGCGAGTGGGACGGTGACATTGCCATGGTGCCCACGACTGCCATCGTCGGTGGACAGCTCCAGGCTGACGCCCAGCTGGCGAAACTCGTCGAGATGAAACAAGTCGCTCGCGCGCTGGCCGCCGTAGAACAGGGTGGTCTCAACGTCCCGTTGCCTGAGGGCCGCGGCGAGCGTTGCAAACGGCGCCAGCCCGACGCCTCCGGCAACCATCCAGGCTCGTTCGGGTGGCTCCGCTACGGAGAACGGCCGACCCAGCGGACCAAGACACCGGACCCGGTCACCCGGTTTCAGCGCGAACAGTATCCGCGTGGTCACGCCGATCCGTTTGTTCAGCAGCGAAAACCCGGTGACGTGCCGTGCGTCGTCCCGCTGCACCTCGAACACCGAGAATGGTCGGCGGAGGAGCGGATTGTCGCCAGTGCCCGCCTTGACCATCACGAACTGTCCAGGTTGCGCCTGAGACGCGAGCGCGGGGGCGGTCAGCGACAGCACGTTGTAGTCGTTCGTCAGTTGGGAATTGGACACGACGACGGCGTCCACGTCGACCGGCATACCCGGCGAGTATACCTGAAGGCCATCGTGGGGCCGGGCAGACGGCTTGGCAAAGAGATGGACCGTGCACTATGATCAACCCGTCTCTTTAATGTCGGCCCAGAGAGGCCGCAAAGAGGTCTGACCGTGCGCCAATCCAGACACCTTTCACCCATTTCACCCTGCTGCAGTCTGTCTCGTCGCGGAGTTCCGACCGTGATGACTCGCTGGCCGACGGCGATCTCTGTGGAGTTGCCGTGCCTGTCGTAATGGCCGCGGATCAGGTCGCGCGGACCATTACGCGGATTGCACACGAGATCGTCGAGCGCAATAGCACGCCGGACGATCTGGCCTTGGTCGGTATCCGGACGCGCGGCGTGCCGATCGCACGGCGTCTCTCGGACGTTCTGCTCGACATTACGGGCGTGTCCGTGCCGACCGGCGTGCTGGATATCACGCTGTATCGGGACGATCTCATGCGTCAGGCGGTGGGGCCGCAACCGCTGCTCCGCAAGACCGAGATCGATTTTTCGATCGACGACCGTCGGATCTTGCTGGTCGACGACGTGTTGTATACCGGTCGCACAATTCGCGCGGCGCTCGATGCGCTCATCGACTTCGGTCGACCCCGCTCGATCGAGCTTGTCGTCCTCGTGGACCGGGGACACCGCGAGTTGCCGATCAAGGCTGATTACGTCGGCAAGAACCTGCCGACCTCGCTTCGCCAGAGTGTCCAGGTACGGCTGGACGAGGTCGAGGGGACGGATGAGGTGGTGATAGAAGATGCTTCCGACCACTGACGGCGCGCGTCACGACGCCGATGTTCCCCTTTCCGCGGGTGGGGGATTGCGGGGTGCCTCCCCGGCGCTCGAGACTCCGGCCGGGCTGCGTGCGAAAGACCTGCTGAGCATCGACGATCTGTCACCCGACGAGATACTGCTCATCCTCGATACGGCCGAAGCGATGAAGGAGGTCGGCACCAGAACGATCAAGAAGGTGCCGACGCTGCGGGGCAAGACCGTGGTGAATCTGTTCTTCGAGGCCAGCACCCGGACCCGCACTTCCTTCGAGATCGCCGAGAAGCGGTTGAGCGCCGACACCCTGAACGTGTCTGCCGCCGGTTCGAGTGTGGCGAAGGGTGAGAGCCTGGCAGACACGGTACTCAATCTCGAGGCGATGGCTCCAGACATGGTGGTGGTGCGCCATGCCTCGGCGGGGGCCGGTCATCTGGCGGCACGTCTCTGTCGCGCCCGGGTCATCAACGCGGGCGACGGCATGCACGAGCATCCGACCCAGGCGCTGCTGGACGCGCTGACCATTCGAGAACGCAAGGGCCGGTTCGGCGGGCTGAAGGTCTCTATCATCGGTGACCTGCTCCACAGCCGCGTGCTGCGGTCGAACGTGCTGCTGCTACGCGCGCTTGGGGCGGAGGTCTGCGCCTGCGGGCCGGCGACCTTGATGCTGTCCGACATGGCTCGACTGGGTGTGCGCGCGACCACCTCGGTCGATGAGGCGGTCGAGGACGCCGACGTGATCATGTTGCTCCGGATTCAGCTGGAGCGGATGCGTGGCTACTTCTTCCCGTCGCTGCGCGAGTACTTTCAGATCTTCGGGATGACGGCCGAGCGTCTGCGGGGCGCGAAGCCGGACGTCATCATCATGCATCCCGGTCCGATGAACCGGGGAGTCGAAATTGCGTCGGAGGTCGCCGACGGACCCTATTCGGTCATCCTCGAGCAGGTGGCAAACGGTGTCGCCGTACGCATGGCGGTGCTGTATCTGCTGGCCGGCGCCCAGGAGGACTAGCAGTTGCGGATCGAGCTGGAGCTCAGGTGACGAAAAGCGTCAGGACGATGCTCAAGGGCGGGCGCGTCGTCGACCCGGTCAACGGTGTCGATGGGTCGGCGGACGTGCTGATCGACCAGGGTCGTGTGACCCGGGTCGGACCGGACCTTGCGATCGAGCCAGGCATCGTCGTCATCGACGTGCCACCGGGCTGCGTTGTGTGCCCCGGGTTCATCGATATGCACGTCCATCTGCGTGAGCCGGGGCACGAGCACAAGGAGACGGTGGCGACGGGCGTGGCCGCTGCGGTGGCCGGCGGGTTCACGGCCGTCGCCTGTATGCCGAACACCGACCCGGTCAACGACGACGCCGGTATCACCAGGCTGATTCTCGGCAAGGCGGCCGAAGCCGGGCTTGCGCGAGTCTATCCGGTCGGGGCGGTGACCAAGGGCCAAGCGGGTGAGCAGCTCGCCGAGATCGGCGAGCTGCGTGCTGCCGGCTGCGTCGCGGTGTCCGATGACGGGCGTCCTGTGGCCAGCGCGTCGGTCATGCGGCGTGCGCTCGAGTACGCGGCGATGTTCGACATGCCGGTCATCGACCACTGCGAGGATGCCTCGCTCATGGGGGACGGTGTCGCCCATGAAGGACATCAGGCTGCGGTCCTGGGGTTGCGCGGAGTGCCGGCGGCGGCCGAGGAGATCGTCGTGGCGCGCGATGTGACGTTGAGCGGCCTCACCGGGTCGCCGGTACACATCGCGCACATGAGCGCGCGGGGCGCGTTGCGCGCGGTCCGGTCCGGGAAGGAACGGGGTATCCGGGTGAGCTGCGAGGTGACACCGCACCACTTCACGCTGACAGACGAGCGGCTCGCCGGCTACGATACGAATTTCAAGATGAACCCACCGCTGCGAGAGACGGCCGATGTCGAGGCGTTGCTGGACGGGTTGCGAGACGGCACCATCGATTGCATCGCGACCGACCACGCGCCGCATCACTACGACGAGAAGCTTGTGGAGTTCGACCGCGCGCCGTTCGGCATCGTCGGCCTCGAAACGGCTGTGTCGATTTGTCTCGATCGGCTGGTGCACGCCGGGCAGGTCTCGCTGAGCCGATTGGTCGAGCTGCTGGCGGTGAACCCGGCGCGAATCCTCGGCGTGCCGGGAGGCGACCTGGCCGCCGGTGCGCTGGCCGACGTCACGGTCCTGGCGCCAGAGCTCGCGGTGACGGTCGAGGCGGCGGCGTTTCGGTCTCTTGCGCGGAACACCCCGTTCGACGGATGGCGTCTGCGCGGCGGTGTGGCCGCCACGATGATTGGTGGACGCACCGTCTACGTGAATGAAGCAGTGGCCGGGGCGAGCGCATTCGAGCAGCCCGCATGAGCCGGTCACGGCACTCGGCACATGGCTAGACGTCGGCCGTCGTCATCCACGCTGCTCCGTCTCAAGGCGCCACTGGACCGGTTGTACGACACGTTCAACCACACCGAATCGGCGGTCGACCCGGTGCAGGTCGTTCGTCGCTACACCACCCCTGCCGACCGGGAAGTGGTGGCGTTCTGCGCGGCGGGACTGGCGTTTGGTCGGGTCGCGAGCGTACTGACCGCGGTCGGCTCGCTGCTCGCTGTGCTGGGAGACCGACCGGCCGCTTTCGTCAGAGACTTCGACCCCGCGCGAGACGGCGGTCGCCTGCGCCCGCTCGGGCACCGTTGGATTCGGGGCGTGGATCTGATCGCGCTTCTCTGGATCTTGCGTCGGATGATCGCCGAGTCGGGGTCGATCGAGCGGTTCTTTCTCGACGGCCACGTGGCGTCCGACCCGGACGTAGGGCCGGCCCTGACAGGGTTCGCGGCCCGGGCACGTGCGATCGACCTCGAGGAGGTGTATGGCAGCCACGACGGCCGGCGCGGGGTGACCTACTTCTTTCCCCGGCCCGACGCAGGCAGCGCGTGCAAACGTCTCAACCTGTTTCTCCGATGGATGGTGCGACGGGACGCGGTCGACCTCGGTGTCTGGTCGGGGTTGAGCCCGTCCAAGCTGGTCGTTCCGCTCGACACGCACGTAATTCGGGTGGGGCGTTGTCTCGGTCTGACGGGGTATCGGAGTCCGGGTTGGGGAATGGCGAGCGAAATTACCGAGTCGTTACGGCGTCTGGACCCAGAGGACCCGGTGCGCTACGACTTCGCGATGTGTCATCTGGGGATGATGGACGCGTGTGGGTTCAACCGACCACAGCGGGACGATCGGTGCCCGTTGCGAGGGGTGTGTCGACCAACCGGGCGTAGGCGTCGAGCGTCGCCTGGACCATTCGTTCGACGCTGAACGACGCTTGCACCCGCTCGCGAGCGGCCGCGCCGAGCTCGGCCCGCCGGGCCGGGTCGCCGAGGAGAGTCACGATCGAAGCGGCGAGCGCCTGGGCATCGCGGGTGGGCACCAGCACGCCTGTTTGGTCGTGGATGACCACCTCGGGGATACCGCCTGCCCGGGTGGCGACGATCGCCTGCCCGATCGCCATCGCGTCGAGCAGGACCGAGCCCATCCCCTCTGTCACAGAGCTCATCGCGAAGAGGTCGAACCCCTTCTGGAGCGAGAGCGCGTCCGGGCGAAACCCGGCGAGCAGGACATGGCGCGCGAGGTGCAGGTCTTTGATCTGCTTGCGCAGCGCCGACTCGAGCTCGCCCTCGCCGACGATCACGAAGCGGGCATCGGGGACCTGACGCACCACTTCGGCCGCCGCTTTGATCAGATACCGGTGGCCTTTGTGCGGCACCAGGGCCGCCACGTTGCCGACGATCGGAGCGCCGCTCGGCAGCCAAAGCTCGGCCTGGACGTCGAGTCGCGGCGCCGCCGCGACATGGTCGAGGTCGATGCCGTCATGCACCGTCGTTGTCCGTTCCGCCGGCACGCCGTCGGCGACGAGCATCGTCCGAATCGCATCCGACGCGCACAGGAACATGTCGACCTGCCCGTATTTCCACCGGGAGAACGCATTGCGGCGAATGTGAAAATCGACGCGCCGCGATACCACGAAGCGTGGCAACGGGTCGAGCCGGCCGAGCGAACGGGCGAGCGCCACCATCGCAACGGCGTGCGCATCGTGCGCCTGCACCACCGTCGGGCCGAGCGACCGCAGCACCCGCGACAGCTGCCAGGCCGCCCGCAAGTCCATTTCGCCTGACGACGCGATCGGGATCAGGTCCAGGCCCTCGGCCGCGCGTCGGCGCAGCTCGCCGCCGGGATGCGCCACCAGCGCCGTTCGGTGACCCTGGGCGCGGAGCCCGAGGACGGTCAGCAGGACCTGGTTCTGGCCGCCGCGCCAGGTCCGCGCGGTGTCGACGTGCAGGGAGAACATGGCGGGAGCTTTGGAGCGTAGAAGGCAGAAGTCAGAAGTCAGAAGGCAGAAGGAAGCTGGATGGCTTCGCCGGCTTCCGCTTCAGAACGATGATTGACCCGCGCGGGTCAATCACGCTGTCGCAGCTCCCATAGTTTCGCGTATTTGAGGAACACGTAGTAGGCGTTCATCACCGAGACGACGAAACCCGGGATGCCCTGCACGCAGCCGCGCCGGAGCAGGTAGTTCCGGACGAACGCTACTGGCGGGTGCACCAGGACGTCGAGCGGTCCGGCCCGCCGTCCGGCGTCAAGCATCTGTTTCGCCGCCAGCGTCGTGTAGCGGTCGATTGTCTCCACGTGGCTCGAGAGGTCGCGAAACGCGTAATGACGGATGTCGTGGCGGAGCCGACCGACAGGGCCGTCCACCCGTACCGACTCGTGCACGGGGCTCGAGCTCCAGCCGGCGACCCGGCGGTCGTACAGACGCAGTTGAGGGTCTGGGTACCAGTCGGTCGTCCGGATCCATTGGTTCAGATACCAGGTGCTGCGCGGAATACGGTACCCGCGACTGGGTGGGTCCTGTGCGAGCACGCTGCGGATCTCGGCGGCGAGCTCCGAAGAGATCCGTTCGTCGGCGTCGAGCGAGAGCACCCAATCGTGCGTGGCCAGTTCCGTCGCGTGGTCCTTTTGGGCGCCGTAGCCCGTCCAGTCCCGATGGCTCACGCGGTCGGTGTGGCGCCTCGCCCGCTCGACGGTGTCGTCGGTGCTGCCACAGTCGACGACCACGATTTCGTCAGCCCACGCGACCGACGCGAGCGCGTCGTCGATGTTCGCCGCTTCGTTCAGCGTGATCACGACGACCGACAGCTCCGGCACGGCGAGAGTGTACCACCCTCTTCCTCCTGCCTTCTGCCTTCTGACTCCTGGGGCGCACTCGTTCTACGGTGCCCCGAACAGCGGTATTTCCTGCACCGCGTTGAAGTCGACCAGCGACCGGATGTAGTCGAGGATTGCCCGCTCCTCGTTGCTCCGCGCCGAGGCCAGGTCCCGCTGGGCCTGGAAGACGAGGAAGGTGGTCGACAGGCCGACTTCGAACTTGCGCTGCTCCGCCGACAGGCGGCGTTCGGCCAGCTGTCGCGCCGCTCGGGTCGCCTCCACCCGCTGCAGGTTCGTGGTGACGTTGCGCCCCGCATCCCGGACCTCGGAGGCAATCCGCACCTCGAGACTTCGACGGGACAGCTCCGCCTGGTTGCGCAGCAGCCGGGCCCGCTCCAGGTTGGCGTCGGCGAGGCTGGTGCCGATTGGGTAGGCCACGGTCACGCCGACCGTCCAGTTCGGGAAGTCGTTCGAGAAGATGTCGCCCAGGACACTGCCGAACGAGGTCTGTTCCTGGCCAATGATCGGTCCGGGAAATCCGTCCCCGCGGACCAGCCGCGTGCCACCAAGTCCGCTCAGCGCATAGTTGACCTGGAGGTTGACATCCGGGAGCCGCTGGTTCCGGTAGTAGCGGATGTTGGTGTCGGTGGTCTCGATGGTCTTGTCCTGCGTATCGAGGTCGGTTCGGGTGTCGAGCGCGTGGCGCACCGCGGCGTCCACGTCGACGGCCTGCGCCTGCAGCACCGGGCTGTCGCTGGGTTGGATCCGCGTCGACCAGAAGTCGGGGGCGTCCGGGTCGAGGATGAGGGTGCGCAACTGGTCCTCGGCGCGCGCCACGCCGGCCTCGGCGAGGATGACCGCCTCATCGTTTCGCGCGACCTCCGACTCCGCCTCGACGATGTCGATCGGCGCCATTGTGCCGACCTCGACCCGCGTGCGGTTGTTGCGCAGCGATTCCTCGGCGAGAGCGAGCGACTGCTGCTGCACTTCGAGGAACGACTGCGCAAAGACGAGCTCCCAGTACGCGTTCCGGACGTTGCGCTCCGTCTGGACGATCGTGCGCCGGAGCTGGATGTCGGAGATCTCCCGATTGGCCCGGGTAATCGCAATCTGCTGGCGCGGGCCGTCGATACGCAGATTCCGTAGCAACGGCTGCGTGTAGCTGAGGTTCAGGTTCGACCGGAGAATCGGGTCGAACGACGAGAAGATGTTGGTCGTGCTCGAGTGCGAGTTGTCCCAGCTCGCCGAGTACCGGCCCCCGGCCCACGGCACATCCTGCACCACATCCACGCTGTCGCTCAGCAGCCGGTCGGTGACTTTGAGGTCGCCGCCTGACAGGAAGCTGTTCGAGGGGCTGTTGCGATTGTTGCCCTGCAGGGTCGTCGAGAGCATCGGGGTGTAGACCGACCGTGCCTCAGCGACGCCCAGGTCCTGGATCTGCGGATTGAGGCGTTCCACGCGCAGGTCGAGGTTCTGCTCGAGTCCCAGCGTGACCGCCTCGTCCACCGTGAGGTGGCGCACGGCCGCCCCGCCCGGCTGCAACGCCGCGGCCGGGAGGACGATTCCACCCGCCGTTACCGGCGTATCTCGTAGGTTGGACGCGACGCCGAGGTCGGGACGGGTCTGCGCGACACCGGGCGTGGACCAGGCGGACGGCACGCACAGGACGAAGAGGATCGCGACGACGGTTCGTGTGCTATGCATCTGAGATCTCCCGACACAGGTGAGGAACGGGCGCGGGCGGGGCGTTCACGACGGTCTGCTGGATTCTTAGACGGAACGGCGGCGAGACAAGTTTGTCTTCCCTTCGATTGTATACTGTGAGATCGCGGGCCGAGGATCGGCCGCGACGACAACCTAGCCCGATGGTATCCGACCCCGTTCGGCTGGAACGCCAACGTGGTTTCTCGTGCCCTGTACCGTGCCGGCTGAGCCGCTCGGCAACCGGCAAGGGTTCATCCTTTGCGAGCAATCAGCATGGACTCGACGGCGGTGCTCGATCTGTTTCGGCGGTGCGAAGGGCTTCTCGAGGGGCACTTTCAGCTCACGTCCGGTCTCCACAGCGGTGGCTATCTCCAGTGCGCGCAGGTGCTGCAGCACCCCGAACACGCGGCGGCGCTCGGGCAGGCTCTGGCCACGCAGGCGGTCCATCTCGAACCGAGTGTCGTGTTGTCACCGGCACTGGGTGGGGTCATCATCGGATACGAAGTGGCGCGGGCCCTGGGTGTCCGGGCCCTGTTCGCCGAGCGCCGGGACGGTCGCCTGACGCTGCGCCGCGGATTTCGGCTCGACCCTGGCGAGCGGGTGTTGGTCGTGGAGGACGTCGTCACCACCGGTGGGTCCACACGCGAGACGATCGACGTGGCCAAGGCAGCGGGTGGCACGGTCGTGGGCGCGGCGGCGATCATCGATCGTGGCGAGGAGCCGGTCCGCTTCGATGTCCCGTTCGATGCCTTGGTACAGATTCCCTTGCCCGCCTACGAGTCGGCTGGATGCCCGATGTGCGGCCGTGGCGAGCCGGTGTCCAAGCCCGGTTCCAGACCGGCAGGCTGAGGCTGTTCAGCAGGCTGCAAGCGCATCCTGATGCGCACCCTAAAGCTCACCATTGCGTACGACGGCGCCGCCTACGTCGGCTGGCAGCGGCAGTCGAAGGGGTCGTCGATTCAGGGGTGTCTCGAGGCGGCGCTCGCCGAGATCGAAGGGGAGGCGGTCGCCGTCGTGGGTGCGGGACGGACAGACGCCGGGGTGCATGCACTCGCGCAGGTGGCCAGCCTGCAGCTCAGGCACGAGATTGTCCCTGACGCGCTCGTGCGCGCCGTCAACGCGAAGCTCTCTCCTGACATCCGCGTCGTGGCGGCAGAGGTCGGCCCGGACCTGTTTCACGCTCGGTTCGATGCGACCGTCAAGACCTACCGGTATCGCCTGCTGCACGGCGCGGTCTCGAGCCCGTTCGACCGCCGTTACGGATGGCACGTCGGCGAGCCGCTCGACGCCGAACGGATGGCTGACGCGGGGCGGGTGCTCGTCGGCGAGCACGACTTCGCGGCCTTTCAGGCAACCGGGAGCTCGACGCGTTCGACCGTGCGGACGCTCTTCGATCTGGCGGTCAGCCGCGTGCCGCGTGACCCGTGGTCCGTTGATGGAGGCCCCGGCGCGTCCCCGACCATCATCGAGGTGCGCGGCAGCGGGTTTCTCCGTCACATGGTGCGTATCATCGTCGGGACGCTCGTCGAGGTAGGTCGGGGACGAAGGGACCACGTGGCGGTCGAGCATGCACTTCGCTCCAGAGACCGTAGTCTGGCTGGCCAGACGGCCCCACCGCACGGCCTGTTTCTCATGCGGGTGGACTACTGAGCCGGTTGCTCGAGAAGTCAGAAGTCAGGATTCAGCAGTCAGATGAAGGGCGGAGGGTGCATCGATCCTTGAATGAGACGCTAACAGCTTGTACCATCAGCGGTTAACAAGGATTTGCGTTGGACCCTCGCCGTCGCGAGATTGAGTCATGCTCTCGCCGAGCCAAACGCCACGCCAATGAGCTTCGAAGATCTGCTGACCTGGGCGCCCGCCGGCTCGCGGGAAGAAGCACTCGCACGGCAGCTGAACTTCGAGCGTTTGCCGGTTCACGTGGCGGTCATCATGGACGGCAACGGCAGGTGGGCGGCTCAGCGGCATTTGCCGCGCGTCGAGGGACACCGCGCCGGCATCGACGCCGTACGGGACGTCGTGGAGACATCCGCTCGCATCGGCATCGACGTGCTGACGCTGTACGCGTTCTCTGTCGAGAATTGGAAGCGCCCGCCCACCGAGGTCTCCGTCCTGATGGGGTTGCTCAAGCGGTATCTGCGGCTCGAGCTCGAGAACCTGCTCGCCAACGACATCAAGTTTCAGGTCATCGGGCGTCAAGATGAGCTGCCGGCAGACGTCAGGCACGAGCTCGACGTTGGGCAGGCGCGGACCAGCGGCAACCGCGGCATGCGATTCAACATTGCGCTCAACTACGGCGGGCGGGCGGAGATCGTCGAGGCGGCGCGGAGCGCGATCGAGGCCGGACTCCGGCCCTCCGAGCTCGACGAGCAGCGGTTCGGCGATCTGCTCTACACAGCAGGGCAGCCGGACCCCGACCTGCTCATCCGGACCAGCGGCGAGATGCGCGTCAGCAACTTTCTGTTGTGGCAGATCGCCTACGCGGAAATCTGGGTGACCGAGACTCTGTGGCCCGATTTCCGCGCCCGGCACCTCCTCGAGGCGATCCTCGACTACCAGAAACGCGATCGGCGCTACGGCGGCATCACGCAGCCGGTCGTCGTTGGGCGCTGACTGCCAGGCTGCGCCTCGAACCGCCCAGACATGGCCCGTGTGCTCAGCGCCCTGGCGCTCCTGCCGTTGGTCATCGGGACCATCTGGTTTCTGCCGCCCTTGGCGACACTGGTCCTGGCGGAAGTCGTTCTCTTGCTGGCGTTCCGCGAATACGCGGCGCTTGCCGCCGCCTACGGCGCCAGGCTGTTCGGGGGCGTGACCATGATCGGTGTGGCCGCGACGGCGGCCGCCGTCGCGTTCGATGTCACCGTCGTGGTGCTGATGGCCTCGGTGCTGACCATCGGGATCGTCAGCCTGGCTACCGATCGACGTGGCCTTCCGATGCTGCTCGACGTTGGCTCCTCGTTGTTTCCGATACTGTATCTGGGCTTGCCGATCGGTGCCCTTGTCGCGGTCAGGCTGAGTGCCGGTCGCGAGGCGGTGCTCCTGCTGCTTGCGACCATCATGGTCAGCGACACTGCTCAGTACTACGGCGGCCGATGGCTCGGGCGGACCCCACTGGCGCCGGCGATCAGCCCGAAGAAGACGGTTGAGGGGGCACTGTTCGGTCTCGTAGCCGGGACCGCCCTGATGCTCGCCATCGGTATCCCGGGCTTGGAACAGTCGACCATCCCGGAGCGCGCCGTCTTCGGCGTCGCCATCGTCGGGCTCGGTATCGCCGGAGATCTCTTCGAGTCGCAGCTCAAGCGCGGGGCCGGAGTCAAGGATGCGTCCGGGCTGATCCCGGGACACGGCGGTGTGCTCGACCGCATTGACAGCCTGTTGTTCGCCGCACCAGGCTTCTATCTGTTTCTCCAACTCGCATGAGTCCTGACAGCGCTCGGGTGGGGTTCGGGGCGTAGCCCCGACTAGATATGCTTCGCATCGCCATCCTCGGGTCGACCGGATCCATCGGGTGCAGTGCGCTCTCGGTCGCGATGGTCCATCCTGACCGGGTCGAGGTGGTCGGTCTGGCTGCCGGAGCCAACGTCAGCCGGTTCGCCGAGCAGGTCGAGCACCATCGCCCGCGTGTCATTGCGATGGCGGCGGAAGACGGCCTGGCGTCGGTGTTGTCGAGGTTGTCCGAGATGACCCGTGGCTCGGTCGAGCGCTCGCTCGCCGGCCCGGAGGGACTGGTTGCGGTCGCCACGGATCCCGACGTCGACCTGGTGCTGTGCGCGACCACCGGTACCACGGCGCTCGACGCGGTGTTCGCCGCGATCGACGCCGGCAAAACGATTGCGCTTGCCAACAAGGAGGTGCTCGTCATGGCCGGCGGGCTCGTCATGGAGGCGGCCCGGCGTCGCGGGGTGTCGGTGATCCCGGTCGACAGCGAGCACAACGCGATCCATCAGTGTCTCCACGGGCGGTCGGACGACGAGATCAAGCGGTTGATCCTGACCGCGTCGGGCGGACCGTTTCGCGAATGGAGCCGGGAACGATTGGCCGGTGTCACGCCGGCCGATGCGCTCGAACATCCGACCTGGCGCATGGGCCGGAAGATCACCGTCGATTCGGCGACGCTGATGAACAAGGGGCTCGAGGTCATCGAGGCGCGGTGGCTGTTCGGAGTGGCGGCTGAGCGGATTGACGTGGTCGTGCATCCGCAGTCGGTGGTCCATTCGCTGGTCGAGCTGCGCGACGGGTCGCAAATCGCGCAGCTCGGTGTCACCGACATGCGTTTGCCGATTCAGTACGCCTTCTCGTATCCGGATCGCTGGGACACCGAGCTGCCCGCGCTCGACTTGGCCGCGTGCGGCCGGCTCGACTTCGGTCGACCGGACATGGAGCGTTTTCCCTGTCTGGCACTGGCCTACCGTGCGCTGGACGGCGGGGCGGCGCTGCCGGTGGCGCTCAACGCCGCCAACGAAGTTGCGGTCGAGGCATTTCTGGACGAGGCGGTGCCATTTTCGGCGATCCCGATCGTAATTGCGGCGGCGCTAGACCATGCCGATGCCGATGCCCGCGACGTGTCCAGAGGCGGCAGCCTCACGACACTGGACGACGTGCGTCGAGTCGATGCCAGCGCCAGGGCGTTTTCCAGGACCCTCGTGGACGAGTTACAATCGCAGGGATGAACGGGCTGCTGGCATTTCTCTTCGTTCTCGGCGTGCTTGTGTTCGTGCACGAGCTGGGGCACTTCCTGCTGGCGCGGCGCCACGGCGTGCGCTGTCTGACCTTCTCGCTGGGCTTCGGACCCAAGCTGCTGCAGACCAAGCGCGGGGACACGGTGTACTGCATCAGCGCGATACCGCTAGGTGGCTACGTCAAGATGGCCGGCGAGAGCCCGGAGGACGAGCGCGAAGGCAAAGACGACGAGTTCCTCTCCAAGTCGAAGTGGCAGCGGTTTCAGATCCTGATCGCGGGACCGGCCATGAACATCATCCTCGCGGTGGTGGTCATGACGGTCGTGCTGTATCAGGGGGCGCAAATACCTGCCTACGAGGATCAACCGCCCGTCGTTGGGTCGGTTGCCGAGGATTCGCCGGCAGAGGCGGCCGGCATCCGTCTGGGGGATCGCATCCTCAGCGTCGCCGGGCGGCAAGTCGACACCTGGGATGAGCTCGTCTACGCCGTCGTGCCGCGCGCCGACCAGGAGATCGATGTCGTGCTGCGGGACGCGAGCGGCGTCCGCACCGTCCAGGTGACACCCGCGGCACAGACTTCGTACAACCTGGGAGACCTCGGTGTCGGTCCGGATGTGTCTCCCCAAGTGGTCGCCTGGTCCCCGACCTCGTCGTCTGCCCGAGACGCGGGCATCCTGATCGGCGACGTCATCGAGGCAGTCGAGGGGCGCGACGTCAGTCAGGAAACGCTCGTCGAGCTGATCAACGCCAGCCCCGATACGCCGGTCACGCTGCGGATTCGCCGCGACGGAGTTCCGCAGAACATCGTGGTCACGCCTCAGCTGGTGGATGACGTCGGTGTGATTGGGGTGGCGCTCAACCCGTTCGAGTTGCACACCATCGAGCCAGGGCCGGTGGAAGCGTTCACGATGAGCCTCGAGCAGAACTATGAGTGGTCCGGGCTGATCTTCCAGACGCTCTGGGGGCTCTTGACGCGTGACACGTCACCGTCGCAGCTCGTGGGGCCGGTCGGCATCGCACAGCTGTCTGGCGATGCGGCGCAGGTGGGCTGGGTCACGTTATTCGGGCTCATGTCGATGATAAGCCTCAACCTGGGCATCTTGAACCTGTTGCCGATCCCGATCCTCGACGGCGGTCACATCTTCATCATGGCGATGGAGGGGGTCTCGCGCCGGGACTTCAGCGTGCGGCTGAAAGAGCGCATGCTGCTCGCCGGCTTTGTGGTGCTGATGTCCCTGATGGTGACGGTGATCTACAACGACCTCACCCGAGTCGAGTGGGTCGAGCGTCTCATGATCTGGCGCTAGCGCGGACCCGTTCCCCTCGTTCGTCTCCAGCCTTCTTCCCTCGCGTCCGCGAGCGCCTGAAGTCCGATGTCTGAAGCCTGTAGCCTCGGAGGGCGTAGACGTGGATTCGGTCGCCGACCGACCGACAGATGACCGCCACGCTGACCAATCTTCGTCGGGAGCTGGGGCCGATGGTCCGTCTCGCGGTACCCGTCGTGGTCGCCGAGCTCGGCTGGATCGCGATGGGGGTCGTCGATGTCGCGATGGTGGGGCGTCTCGGCCCCGAGGCGATCGGCGCGGTCGGGGTCGGCAGCGTCTTGTTCTTCGCGGTGGTGGTGTTCGGAATCGGCGCCCTGCTGGGGCTCGACCCGCTCATCGCCCAAGCCCACGGCGCCGGTCGTCTCGACGAGTGTCACCGCTGGCTGTTCCACGGCGTCTGGCTCGGTCTGATGCTGTCGGTACCGCTGACGCTCGTCACGGCCGCGGTAATCGCAACACTCGACCGCTGGGGTCTCGACCCGGGTGTCCAGCGTCTGGCCGGGCCCTATTTCTCTAAGATTCTCTGGAGCATCCTGCCCCTGCTGTTCTACACGGCGTTCCGCCGGTACTTGCAGGCGGTCGGCATGGCCACTCCGGTGATGATGGCGCTCGTCAGCGCAAACCTGATCAACGTGCTGGCCAACTGGCTGCTGGTTTTTGGCAATCTGGGCGCGCCACGTCTCGGAGTCGACGGCGCCGCCTGGGCTACCTGCCTGTCACGCGTCTATCTGGCCCTGTTTCTGGCGCTGGCGATTCTGCGCCACGATCGGCGGCATCGCACCGGTCTGTGGCATGTTCCGCGGCGGCTCGAGCTCGATCGTTTGCGGCGTCTGGCGGTCTTGGGTTTGCCGGCTGCCATCCAGGTGAGCCTGGAGGTCGGTGTGTTTGCCGTGGTGACCGCGCTGGCCGGACGGCTCGAACCGGCCACCCTGGCGGGGCATCAGATCGTGCTCAATGTCGCCAGCGTCACGTTCATGGTGCCGCTCGGAGTAGGGTCGGCTGGCGCGGTTCGGGTCGGGCACGCGGTCGGGCGGCTCGACGCGCCCGGTGCCCGGCATGCCGGGTGGGCGGCGCTCCTGCTTGGCGGCGGCTTCATGAGCTGCGCGGCGGTGGTGTTCGTTCTGGCACCCCGTGCGATTCTGGAGTTGTTCACCGCCGATCCGGCAGTGACCCGGGTCGGCGTGTCACTGTTGCTCGTGGCCGCCGTGTTTCAACTCTTTGATGGACTCCAGGGGGTGGCGACCGGGGTCCTGCGCGGTTTCGGTGACACGCGCACCCCGATGCTCTGGAACCTGGCAGGGCATTGGTTCGTCGGGCTGCCGGTCGGCTATGTGCTCTGCTTCTGGATGGGCTGGGGCGTCTCGGGACTCTGGGTTGGTCTCTGCACCGGGCTGATCTTGGTCGGTATCGTGCTCGTCGCGGCGTGGTGGACGCGCGCCCGCGCGTGGGAGCCGTCGGTTTGAGCGGCTTCATTCCTTCCGCTCTGGATCGGCTACGTGTCGTCGCCAAGCACTTTCGTTGCGATCGCTTGCGCCAGGCCGGCCTCGTCGTGACGGGCCGTCAACGGCCATCCGAACTGTTTGAGCTCCGGGACGGCGTTGCCCATCACGACCGGGTGCCCCGCGAATTCCAGCATGTCCCGGTCGTTCAGGTTGTCGCCGACCGCCATCACCTCGTGCGGTTCTACCTGGCGGCGCGCGGCCCAGTCCGCCAGCGTCACGCCTTTCGAGCAGCCGCTCGCGGTGATGTCGAAGAGCGAGAAGTCGCGGTCCTCGTATTCGGTCAGGGTGAGCGTCAGGTGCTCGGCGCACGAGAGATCGCGCACATAGGCGGCCAGGGCCCGCATCTCGGTCACGCCGCCGTTGAACGCTAGCTGCGCCGGCTCTTCCCCCAGTACCGCGTCGAGCGCCGTGGTCTCCGTCATGAAAGTGTGGTGGCGTTCGTAGTACCCCCGCCGCTGCGGGTGGGACCAGTCGATGCGCTCGTACACATACTGCCGGGCGTCGGGGCGGTCGAAGATGAGCGCGGCACCGGCGCGCACCGGCCTGGTGGCGACAATTACGTCTCGTGCGAGGTCGCGCGGTATGAGCCGGGTGGCCAGCGTGCTGCCGTCCGCGGTTTTCACCAGGGCGCCGTTGCTGACGATCAGGGTGAGCGTGGCGCCGAGCCGTTCGGCCACCGGGCGCGCGTGATGAAAGCTACGTCCGGTGGCCAGCACCACTTCCACACCACGGGTCACCGCGGCCAGGATCGCCTCGCGATTTGCTTCCGGCAGGTGGCCGGCGCCGTCGATCAGCGTGCCGTCGATGTCGATCGCGATGAGGCGGATCGCGTCGGCCGCTGGCGCGTCATGTGACATGTGCCCCGATGCTCTTCTTCTGGTAGTGCTGCTCGACGTAGTCGTCGACGAGCTGCCGGAATGCGTCGGCCAGCTCGTCAGACGCACCCCGCAACGTGGTCGCATGACGTCCGTCGACGTAGACCGGACACGTGGGCTCCTCTCCGGTGCCGGGGAGACTGATGCCAATGTTGGCCGCTTTGGACTCGCCGGGGCCGTTGACCACGCACCCCATGACGGCGACCCGCATCTCCTCGACCCCGTGGTAGCGGGTCTTCCACACCGGCATCATGTCGCGGACGTGATGCTGAATTCGTTCGGCCAGCTCCTGAAAGGTCGTGCTGGTGGTGCGGCCGCATCCGGGGCAGGCGGTGATGCTTGGCGCGAACGAACGCAGCCCCAGCGACTGTAGCAGCTCGCACGCCGCGTATACCTCCTCGCGCCGGTCCCCGCCCGGCTGGGGGGTCAGGGAGACTCGGATGGTGTCGCCGATGCCCTCGTCGAGCAGGATGCCCATCGACGCGGCGGACCAGATCTGGCCCTTGAGTCCCATGCCCGCCTCGGTCAAGCCGAGATGCAGCGGTTGGGTGGTCTGTCGGGCGAGCTCGCGGTAGATTGCGATCAGGTCGCGCGGAGACGACACCTTGCAGGAGATCACGACCTGGTCGGTGCCGAGTCCGGCCTCGAGCGCGAGGGCGGCAGACTCGATCGCCGAGATGACCATGCACTCGTTGACAATCGCCTCCGAGCTCCGACCGAGCTGGCCGTCGGTGTTCTCCTGCATCTTGGCCATCACCAGGTCCTGGTTCAGCGACCCGCCGTTGACCCCAATCCGCACAGGTTTGCCGTGGTCCCTGGCGATCTTGCAGATCGTCGAAAACTGCTCATCACGTCGGCTCCCGGTGCCGACGTTGCCCGGGTTGATCCGGTACTTGGCGAGCGCCTCTGCGCACGCCGGATAGCGCGAGAGCAGCTGATGGCCGTTGTAGTGGAAGTCGCCGATCAATGGTGTCTGGCAGTCGCGGTCCAGCATTCGGCGTCTGATCTCCGGAACCGCCGCCGCGGCGGCAGGGGAGTTGACCGTGACCCGCACCAGCTCGGACCCGGCGTCGGTCAGCTCGACGCACTGGGTGGCGGTCGCCTCCGCGTCGGCGGTGTCGGTGATGGTCATCGACTGCACCACGACCGGAGCGCCCCCTCCGATCTGGACGTCGCCTACGCGTACAGCGGTTGTTCGATGGAGCCTTGCCGTGGGCATGTTGTGCTTAGCCCTTTGTATTGTCGTAGAGGCGATCAGCACGCCGAGTGAAGATTCCACCGGGGTTGTCTCGCTTCCTCCACCCTAGGTCTGGCAATGACCGATGCCATGAGCTGCTGGCATCGTGGCGGATGGCTTGACCCGCTTCTTGTGGACACCCAATCTACCGACTTCACCATCCTCGTTCAGCGAATCTACGCTCGAGTAGATCAGCGAGCAAACTCGGTTCAAGTTGCATCGGGGTGGCAAACGCACCATTCGGATGATCGATGAGCCACACGTGCATCATTTCCGGGCTCATGTAGGTCGCCACCTCATCGACGTCACTACACGGCGCCCTTGTCGTCATGAGAATCCCGTGGAGCAAGCAGGTAAGCTCTGGCCACATATGATAATGCCATCGTGTGTACGGCCCGCTGACTTGCGGTCCCTGTTCGTCGGGTGTTCTCGCGAGGAACATCACCCCGGTCAGTTTGTTTCCGGTTGGTGTCTCGTAATACATGAGGACTTCCGGCCTTTCCGGGTCGAGAGTGGCCTCATCTAAGATGAACTCTACGTTCGTAAAATGATTTGGATCCCCGGCCGATCACTTGTGCCCGTCGCTCATGCCTTTGCTAAAGTCGAACCAACGATTGCGTGCCGCCGCTTGGAACGACGCCTCAATTAGGCTCTGTGCTGCCAAGATGTGGTTGTTGGTAGCCGGAACGTCTGTGGGATACCGTGTCACCTCCCACACCTCCATCACCGCGCTCGGGATAGAAGGAAAGGCTTGTTCTGGTTGCCAGGCCGTGTTGCGGAACGCATTGCGCATAAGGCGTTTGTCAGGTGCAAGCGTGGCCTTGTCGGACGCAAGCAGTTGTGCCTCCCAGAAAAGCGCAGGCTTGTTTGGGGCTCTCGGCCTCGTTATCGGGTCAGCAGCATCAGGACTACCTGGTGGGACGCGAGCATCAGGAGCAGAGGCGGCAAACGATGGTGCAGGACCTTCGGCGAAGATCGCACCGTGCATGTCCTCGTGAACGTGTTTGTCACAAAAGAAGCCGTAGGTTCCCGGGTTGCTAATCAAGAACGTGATTTCGGAACCTTCCGACGTGGGTCGAATTGGGTTATTGGCTGCGACCAATACCTCGTCTCCGACGATTCTGCCTGGTTTGAGAGGATGTTGCTCGAAGTTGCCGACGAACGTCAGTTCGGTGCCGACACTGACGGCGACGCACTGCGTTTGATATGCAGATCCCAACACGCCACCGAAGCGCAGTCTGACGCTCGCACCTGCTAGTTCTGAAGCAGACGCTCGATCGCAACCATTGAGAGACCGTGGAGGAGTTGCCGCCTCGCCGCCGCTGCTTCCCTGGGGGCGTGCTGAATCGCTGCAAGCGTAGACCGACAGCAGGATGGCAAGGAGGTGCCCCCGTGCAACCGTTTGACGGTATTGCAAGGCTAATCTTTCGCGAGACGCAGCCTGGCGCCTCGCCGTGGTCGAAGCATTAATGTGATTCTGGGCAACAGCACCCACTCAGCATGATATCACCCGCCTTCGCTACGGCTGTGCCGCAGCTTCGGCGGGCAGGCCCGTGTGGGGCGCAGCGGCAGGTTGGTCATCAGGTTCGCAGGCGTGCGCGTCGCATTGCCCGCATCGTGGCCCGGGCGGCCTCGATAGCCAGATCGACGTGACGGGTCGTGTGGGCTCCGGACAGGAACCAGGCCTCGAACTGCGAGGGCGGTGGGTAGATCCCGCGTGTGAGCATGCCTCGAAAAAACCGCGCGTAGGCTGCCGTGTCGGTCCGTGTCGCGCTCGCATAGTCGTACACCGGGTGGGCCGTGAAGAACGGGGTCAGGACCGAGCCGTGGGCGTTGACCTGGAGGTCGAGCCCGGTCTGTCTCGCAGCGTCGGCCAGCCCGGTCGCCAGCCGTCGCCCCAGCCGCTCCAGACGAGCGTAGAGCGCCGGCGATAGCTGCGAGAGCGCCCAGTATCCAGCGGTCATCGCGAGCGGGTTGCCAGAGAGTGTCCCCGCCTGATACACGGGTCCGGCTGGTGCGACCTGTTCCATCAGGTCTTTCCGCCCGCCGTAGGCGCCGACCGGCAACCCTCCACCAATGATCTTGCCCAGACAGGTCAGGTCGGGCCGAACGCCAAACCGCTCCTGTGCGCCGCCGGGCGAAACCCGGAAGCCGGAGATCACCTCGTCGAAGATCAGTATCGTCCCATGCTGGTCGCAGAGGGCCCGTAGCCCCTCCAGGAATCCGGGCCCGGGCGGCACGACTCCCATGTTGCCCGCAAGTGGCTCGACGATCAGAGCGGCTACCCGGTTGCGGTGGACTCGGAAGAGCTTTTCGACGGAGGTGAGGTCGTTGTAGCGGGCGACCAGGGTGTCAGCCGCCACGGCTCGCGAGACGCCCGGGCTGGTCGGCACACCGAGCGTGGTCGCGCCCGAGCCCGCCTGGACCAGGAAGGCATCGCCATGACCGTGATAGCACCCGGCGAACTTGATGACACGGTCGCGGCCGCTGGCGGCGCGCGCCAGACGCAGGGCGCTCATTGTTGCTTCGGTGCCGGAGCTCACGAACCGAACACGCTCGACCGACGGCATCAGGCGCCGCACGGCCAACCCGAGCTCGACTTCCAGTGAGGTCGGTGCGCCGAAGCTCGTGCCCCGCGCGGCCGCATCGGCCAGCGCCGCGGTAAGACCAGGCTGGGCGTGACCATGAATCATCGGGCCCCAGGACATGACGAAATCGACGTAGGAACGGCCGTCCTCGTCCATGATCCGTGCGCCACGGGCACGCCGGATGAACGGCGGCGTGCCGCCCACCGCCGAGAACGCGCGAACCGGGCTGTCGACGCCGCCGGGCAGGATGCGTTGGGCCTTGGTGAACAGACGAGCGGACGCGCCGCGTTTGGGGGGACTCATCGCCGTGGAACGATATCATGGGACTCTGAGACAGTATGGACGAGACGTGTGACGTCTGCGCCACCACCGGGATGCGTCCGTTTCTCGAGGTCAGCCTCGTTGGGACGAAACCGGTCTGGATCCACCGGTGCGAGGCCTGCGGTTTTCGGCAGGTGCGTCCTCGGCTGACGACGGTCGAGATCAAGGCGCTGTATCCGAGCGACTACTTCGACTCGGCGTCACCGGTCGGCTACGCCGACTACGCGCGGGAGTTTCAGCGCAGACAGCGCGAGGCGTATTTCCTGATGCGGTGGCTTGGCCGGCTGCGGCCGCAGGGCCGCCTGCTGGAGGTCGGGTGCGCCCTCGGCTTCCTGCTGGCGGGGCTGAAGCGGTCTGGGTGGCAGGTCGAAGGAGTGGATGCTTCGCCCTTCGCGGCCTACTATGCGCGCACGCGCTATGGTGTCGATGTGGCCAGTGCGACGCTCGAGGAAGCGTCGTTTCCAGATGGCGGGTTCGATGTCGTCATCCAGAAAGACCTGCTCGAGCACGTGGCCAACCCGCGCCGGCATCTCGAGGAGACCTGCCGGGTGCTGCGACCCGGGGGGTGGCTTCGCCTCGTAACGCCCAATGGCGAGGCGAATCTGCGGCCTCTCATGGCGGTGTCGACGGCCTCCACCGCGCCCCGACAGTCGGGCGCCGCGCCGCCTGCGCTAGACCAGGGGCACCTGTCTTTCTTCAGCCGCCGGCAGCTGGAGCGACTGTTCGACGAATGCGGGTTTCGATGCCGCAGGATGCGCACGATCGGTATCCGCCGGGGGCTGACGGCGCTGGGCCGTCTACCCGGACAGGAAAAGTTCGTCCGCCTCGTTGCCTCGTCGTCGCCTCAGGTCCAGCGACCGGATACGCCGGTCGCCTTCGACGGCGACACCGACGAGCGGTTCCGGCGTCTCGCCGAAGGGATCGACCGGGACATCGCGGGTCGCCGCAGTGGGCTCAGAAGCTGGACACCCTACTACCACTATCACCGAGTCATGAAACGGCTGGACGCGCTACCCGCCTGGTGCGAGATCGGGTACGACTTCGACTGCCTGTTGCAGAAGGTGTAGGGGCGGAAGGTGCTGCAGGAGGCAGGAGGCCTCGGCGGGTTGATCGCATCGGAGCCGGGATGCCAGAATGAACCAGGAGCGACGTCAAGTTCTTTGCGGTGTCCGAGACCGGACACGAACCCGGATACAGGAGACGACGGATGAAGAGATGGTTGACCGCGGGGTGTGTCGGGCTGACGGTGGCGTGGGCATCGGTGAACGGACTGGCGACCGAGATGCCGGCCGGTGAGCGGACCGCGGCCGCTCTCCAGGAGACCACCAGCACTGTGCTCGACGGGGTGTTTTCTGCTGCGCAGGCGCGTCGCGGCGGACGGGTCTATGCTCGCGACTGTGCCTCGTGCCACGGACCCGAGCTGAAGGGCGGCGAGATGGCGCCCGGTGTCGCCGGCAGCGACTTCATCGTGTACTGGACCGAGGTCCCGGTCGGCATGTTGTTCGAGCGCATCAAGGTGTCGATGCCGGAGGATGGACCAGGGCGGCTGACCGACGAAGAGTACACCGACCTCGTCGCGTTTCTCCTCGACGCCAACGACTACCCGGCGGGCGATGCGGAGATGCCGGCCGACAAGGCGACCCTCGACACGATCATGATCGTTGCCGCTCAGTAACCCTGCTGGTGCGACAATCGGCCGGGTGAGAGAATCGATATGACGGAGTCCGCGACAGACGAGCGGCAGCCTGCAGGGCCCGACAGCTTCATTCGCTACGCCGTCGCCGTCTTCCTTGTCAGCCTGGTCGTTCGGCTGCTGCATCTGTGGCAGATCCGAACGGCTCCGTTCTTCGAGCTCATGATGGGGGACGCCCAGAGCTATCACACATGGGCGCAACAGATCGCCGCCGGCGATTGGATCGGCAGCGATGTCTTTTATCAGGCGCCGCTTTATCCCTACTTCCTTGGTCTGGTGTACTCCGTGTTCGGCGAAGGGTCGATGGTCGTGCGGCTTGTCCAGGCCGTTCTCGGCTCGGCCGCGTGCGCCTTTCTCGCTTTCGCCGGGTGGCGTCTTTTCTCGAAGCGCGTCGGGATCATCGCCGGCCTGATGTTGGCCTTTTACGCTCCAGCCATCTTCTTCGACGGCCTGGTTCAGAAGTCGGTGCTCGACGCCTTCTTGCTGTGTCTGACGCTGGCGCTGCTTGGCGGGCTGATCGTGGAACCGAAACAGCGATGGACATGGCTATGGGTCGGCGTGACGGTCGGTTGTCTGATGCTGACACGCGAAAACGCGCTGGTGTTCGTGATCGCGATCCTGCTCTGGCTCCTCTGGCATCAGCGCCACCTCGCGACCGAGCGCCTCGTCCTGGCCGGTTTCCTACTGGCCGGACTCGCCATCGTGTTGTTGCCGGTTGCCGCACGCAACAAGGCGGTGAGTGGTGAGTTCTATCTGACCACCTCACAGCTCGGTCCGAATTTCTTCATCGGGAACAACGAGGACGCCTCCGGCATCTACCAACCGTTGCGGTTTGGTCGCGGCGACCCCAAGTACGAGCGTCAAGATGCCACCGAGATTGCCGAACTGGCGACTGGCACGGCGTTGAGCCCTGCTGAGGTGTCGCGCTACTGGACGCGGCGCACACTCGCCTACATCTGGTCGCAGCCAGTCGACTGGCTGGGGTTGATGGGACGCAAGGTCATGCTGGCGTGGAACGGCTCGGAGGTGGCCGACACCGAAGACCAGCTCAGTTATGCCGACCGGTCGTTCCTGCTGTGGGCCTCCGGCACCGTCTGGCATTTCGGGCTGCTCGCTCCGTTGGCGCTCGTCGGAGTCTGGGCAACCTGGCCGAGACGTCAGGAGTTGCTGCTGCTGTACTTGATGCTGGCGGTTTATGCGTTGGCGCTTGTCGCCTTTGCCGTGATGGCGAGATACCGATATCCGCTGGTGCCTTTCCTGATCTTGTTCGCTGCGGCCGGCGCGGCGAACATCGGCCAGCTGTTGCGTTCGAGGCCCAGGCAGCATCTCGCCTGGGGCGTTGCGGCGACCCTCGTCTTCGCGATCTTTTGCAACTGGCCCGTGTTTTCGATGGCCCAGATGCGCGCCGTGACCGAGAGCAACGTCGGCACGGAGCTGCAGGTCCAGGGCAGACTCGACGAAGCGATTGCGCTCTATCGCGACGCGCTGGCGCGCAATCCCGACAATGCGGTCGCCTACAGCAATCTCGGCACGGCGCTCGCCGCCACCGGCGAGCTGGAAGAGGCGATCGTGCAACATCGGAGGGCGCTGGAGCTGGCGCCGGAGGACGCCGACGGCCACTTCAATCTGGCGAATGCGTTGGTGACTCAGGGCGAGATCGTCGACGCGGTCGGTCATCTGCGCGAGGCTGTCCGGATCGATCCAGGCTTCGCCGAAGCGCACGTCAATCTTGGGAACGCCCTAGTGACGCAGGGAGAGTTCGAGGATGCGGGTGATCACTATCGTCGGGCAACCGAGCTCAGGCCGGAGTGGGGCGAAGCGTTCAACAACCTGGGCCTGGTGGCTGCCGAACAAGGTCAGCTCCGAGAGGCGGTCGCGCTGTTCAGACAGGCCATCGATGCAGATCCAGGGCTTGGCGACGCGCACACGAATCTGGCAACCGCGCTTCAGAAGGGCGGGGCGGTCGACGACGCCCTCACCCACTTCCGTCGTGCAGTCGAGCTGATGCCGGACTCGGCGAGCGCGTACAACGACCTCGGTATGGCGCTCGGCGCCAGGCAAGCGCTCGATGAAGCCGCCGAGCACTTCCGCCGCGCGACCGAGCTGGACCCGACGTTCATCGAGGCCTACAACAATCTGGCGACGACGCTGCAATTGCGAGGCGAGCCTGCCGAGGCGATCGAGCAGTATCGGGCGATCCTGCAGATCGACCCGAATTTCCCGCTGGCTCACAACGACCTTGGCATCGCGCTGGCTCAGCAGGACCAGCTCGAAGAAGCGGTCGGCCACTTTCGGCAGGCGATTCAGATTGCTCCAGAATATGCCGACGCCCACGCCAACCTCGCGATGGTCGCGGAGATGCAAGGCGATCTGGACGAGGCGGTCCGCCACTACCAGGAAGCGGCACGACTGGCGCCGCAGAACCCGGAGATGGAGAGTCGGTTGCAAGCGGCGCTGGCCGAGCGGGCGTCGTCGCGCTAGCGGAGCCCTGCGAGCATCTCACAGGCAGTTGGCAACCCCATGTCGCAGGCCTGTTCGATCAAGGCCCGCGATCGCGTCTCGTCCGGCGCGATCCCTTCGCCAGCCCGGTACATCAGCCCGAGACGGAGGCAGCTCATCGCCTCGCCGGCGGTGCACGCCTGGTCGAAACCGTCGGCGGCGCGCCTGAAATCCACGGCCACGCCTTCCCCTCGCAAATAGACCTCCGCCAGGGCGCTGCATCCGGTCGGCCAGCCCAGATCGCAGGACCGCGAATACAGCTCGCGTGCCAGCGCCTCGTCCTGCGCGACGCCTCGGCCTTCTCTGTATGCCGAGGCCAACAGGTAGCAGCCCTCGCCGTCACCTGAGTCGCACGCCTCTCGGAGAGGGGGCGTGTCCTGGTAGGCCCAGGCATAGGCGAAGCTCGTGGATGCCCGCGTGAAGCCCAGCCCTCCGGACGCGAGCGCGTCGGCATTGGTGCAGCCGACGGCGAGACCAAGGTCGCAGGCGCGCGCGAAGCTGGCAGCGGCGCCGTTTGTGTCGCCCGCCACGAGGGTGCCCTCACCCAGGAGGATGCCAAGCTCATTGCAGGACCACGCAAATCCTTCCGCGCAGTTGTTGGACTGCCTGACAAGCAGCTTGCGGCACCCGTCGCGGAGACCTTCCGAGCAGGCCTCCTCCCAGAACGCGGGATTTGCGCCTTCGTGTTTCGCTCCCACCATGTTGGTGTTGAGTAGCGCGACGAAGAGGAGCGTCCATACCGTCATGGAGCCGAGGTTGAGCTGCCGTAGAGAAAAGCTCGGCCACAGCTTGTCGAAACCGAGCATCTCGGCGTGGACCGCGCGCGCGATGCGGTCGAGCATCCGGACGCTGAGGTTCAGCACCGGAACGCACAGCAGCTTGTCGTAGAACGCGGGCACGCCAAGCGGGACAAACAGTGCGTAGAGCACGAACACGCTCGCGCCATACAGTGCTCCGAAGAGCACGCGGCCAAGCGCGGTTCGTGGCGATGTGGATGGATCGGTGATCAAGAGGTGCAAGCCGAGGAACACCGCAATCGGAATGCTCGTGTCGACAAAGAAGTACACGCCGGTGACGCCGGAATAGACAGCGCCCAGCACAAACAGTGCGGCCGCGGCCGAGAGCGTCATCAGCGTGACTGCGAAGAAGTACTGCACAAACAGACCCAGCAGAAAGATCACCAGATACATGTGCTCGGGGTATCGCAGTGTCTGGGCAATCTCCTGGCCCCACGTCAAGTCGGTTTGTCCCAACGCGATGAGGACGATCGAGAAGACGGACAGCGAGAAGCCGGACGGGTTGAAGATGTGTGTGCGACGCCCGTCCTTCGTCCAGGTGAACAGCTCCTTCCCGATGAATCCCAGCGCGACCATGAGGAGCTGCAGAACGAACCAGTCGTCTCTGAACCACAGAAACAGGTTCGTGCTCAGTATGATCGGGAATGGACCAAATCCCAGTCGCCATGAATCGCGTCTCGACCAGGCAAGCAGCATGTCGAACGCGTAGGCGAACACGATCTGCGCGACGATCAGCCACGCGTGATTCGTGACTTCAGGCCAGTACCAGCCCCAGTACACATACACACCAATGTGGGCCAGTAGCTGGAGGTAGTGATTCTTCTGGAGCGTGAACTCGAAAGTCAGTGTTCGTCGCTGGCGAGCGGTGGCCATTCTCATCGCCACCTGCCAGACGAGCAAGCCTGCGCACGCTCCCCAGAAAGACCAGATGAGGCCGTCGCTCGCGCGAACTCGCGGCAGGAAGCTGAGCAAAAAGAGAAGCGACGTCAAGTACAGCGGAAGCTGTAACGCAGATGGGCGACGAAGAGATGTGCCAGCGCCGGCGAGTGCCATGTGTGACCTTTAGAGAAGACCCGGGTGGGGACACCACCAGGTCGAAATTCCAGCGACCTTGCTTTGCCGTTCCACGTGACAGGGTGGTTGGTTCGCGCCCTTAGTCTAACTGCTGTGTGCGTTACAATCGCGGGCGGTATCGATTCTCAGCCAATGCGAGCAAATGGTTCGAACAAGACGGTGACGGGCGGGTTGACGCCACGCCGGCTCCTGGCCGCGATGGGCCCGTTCGTGCTGGTCGTCGCGTGTGGACTGGCGGTGTATGGCAACTCGCTCTTCTTTGATTACACCTACTTTGACGACCAGGAGCTCGTCTTCAACAATCAGTATTTCTACGACGACCTGTCGAACATCGGTGCGCTGTTCATGGACGACATGTGGCGCTTCACGGAGGACACCTATTACCGTCCGCTCTACATGCTGACCTATATGGTCGACTTCCAATTCACCGGCACGGACCTGTTCGGGTTCCACCTGACGAGCATCCTGATCCACCTGCTGTCGGCCAGTTTGCTGCTGGTGCTGTTTCGCGCGATCGGATACTCCGAACGTCTGAGCCTGTGGGGGGCGCTCTTCTTTGCCGTGCACCCCGTGCTGGTGCAGGGCGTGTCGTGGATACCGGGTCGAAACGACAGCCTGCTCGGGCTCTCGGTCATCGTGGCGACGCTGGCGTGGGTATCCTACTGGCGTCATCCGGGACGTTGGCGTTGGAGCCTGCAGTCGCTGACGTTCTTCTGCGCGCTTCTCATCAAGGAACCGGCGTTCGTGCTGCCGCCGCTGCTGTTGGGACTGGCCTGGGCTCGCGACGAGCACTTTCGCTCCAAGCTCTGGGCGCGGTGGATGCCGATCGCGGCGGGGTGGGGGCTTCCAGCCGCCGCATGGTTCACGCTGCGCACCATGGCGTTCGACAATCCCGCACCCGTGCTGCCACGGCTCGTGGACAACGTGGCCGAAGTGGGGCTCGTGCTGGTCCACTACTTCGGCAAGACCGTCGTCCCGATCTCCTTGCGTACCGTGGCCGACCTGCACGCGCCCCTCTGGCCTGGACTGCTCGTGCTCGCGGCGCTCGGCTGCGTGTTGCTCCTGGTACGACAACGTGCGTTGCTCTGGCTCGGCCTGGCGTGGTTCGTCTTGTTGATTCTTCCCACGCTGCTTGCGGGCCATGAGTTTCACCTCGAGGAGCGGTTGTACGCGCCCATCGTGGGCATCCTGATATTCGTGCTCGAGACGCTTCGGTCCACCGCCTTTCACACCAGACCGATCGGGCGCGTTGTGCTGTCAACCATGGTCGTCCTGTTCGGGGTGGTGGCGTTCAATCGCTCGCAGCAGTTCGCCGACAGGTGGGTGTTGTGGGAAACGGCTGTCGCACAATCTCCACGCTCGGCGTTCGCCGCGAACAACCTCGGCGCGATCTACTTTCTGAATCAACAGTACGAACTGGCACGCGAGCAGTACGAGCGGACGATCGAGCTCGACCCTGACGAGCCGATGGTGCGAAACAATCTGGGTCTCGTGCACCACCAGCTAGAAGACTTCGAGACGGCGAGGGCTTATTACGACGAGGAGATCCGTCGCAACCCGTGGTACCCGGATAGCCACTACAACCTCGGGATGCTCTGGTTGCGACAAGACCAGGTTGATCGAGCGGTGCGCGAGTGGGAGCAGGCAATCGAAGTCGATCCCGATTATGCCCTGCCCTACGAAATGCTGGCGCGCTTCTATCAAGACGTGGACCCCGCTCAGTTCCAACACTATCGCGACGAACTGAGGAGACTGGGGATCAAGACCTTTGAATAGTGCCTTGTGCCTTGTGACTAGGACCAGCTCTTGTTCCGGTTAGGGTTGCGAACTCAATCTCAGAGACGGGCGTAGACGCTCGCGATGCGGCGGACGCTATGTGCCGGCTGTAGTGATTGGAGCTTGCTGGGAAGACCGGGTTGTGCGCGGCGTCGTTTTGGGGTGGCTCCCCGCCGGGAGGTTCGGCGGCGGAGAGCCCCACCAACGTGACTCGAAGGCCGAGGCCCACGAGCCACGTGGATGTTCAGTGATTATTCTTATTCCGAGGTCGCGAGCTTATCGCTCGCCGACCTTGAACACGACGCCAACCGCGAAGCGGAACTCGTTGAAATTGTCATTGCTGACAAGCGACGAATCCGAGCTTGTCGGGTCAGGGAAAAACAGCATCCGATAATCGCCCTGGAACCGCACGGCCGTGGTGTCGTTGACATCGACATCGATACCACCACCAGGCTGGAGGGCGAAGTTCGTCCCCGTGTGAGAGTAGAACGCTATCTTTCGAACCGATCGCACGACACCGGCCATGATGTGCACGAACGGCTTCACGCTGCCGGCCTGCATCTGGAACCGCGGGCCGGCGACGCCCCCAACCGACACGGTACTGATGTCGCACTCACTCAACGTCGGGGAGCACCACTGTGCCTCGGCGCGATGATACGACAGTCCCTGGAATTCTTCGGCGGCGGTTGCCGGCACGACCCCCTCGAGGCAGGCGGCAGGCTGGCTGAGGGTGGCAATCGCGATCGACTCCAAGCCTCCGCACACATCGATGCCGAAGTTGTACCCACCGCTGAGATCGAAGGCAAGCGATAGGTTTTCGCTGAAGTTGTAGGCACCGCCGCCATACCAGCCCAATGGCAGGTTGTTTGACTCGATCGCAAGGTCGTTGTTTCCAAGGAACGAGTACCCGATTGCCCACTCACCCACGTAGTCCTGCGCAGCCGCCGGCTGAGCAAGTGAGAGTGGGAAGACGGCGAGAACGAGAGCAAGAACGACCAACCGAGTTCGCATGTTCAAACCTCCTGAGAACGGTGCGGTGCGCCCCTCTGGCGCGGGCGAAACAGAGAAAGTCACTAAAGCCGCCCGAGAGTATCAGCCATTTACGACACTGTCAATCGCGTTCTAGCCTGGAATTGCCCTCCTTCCGTGACTCGTCGACGACGGCTCGCTGGTCCGGATGAGAGGCAGCGGCTCAGCGCCTCTTGATGAGTCGCAGAGGCTGCGAAATCGGGACGTCCTACAGTGTCGTCATCGATCTGTTCTCGGGTCTCCGAAGAGATGCCTGCTGCGGGCCTACGATCGCTCGGGTATCTCGGTCATCGATAGTTCTCACGCCACCGAGCTTGGTCGGGCGACGACGTGCGTCGCACTAAAGATAGTGTCGGGCGGTGTCCCATGTGGGAACAGCGTCTATTGCACAGATGGGGACCGCATATGGGCAAGCTCACACTATCGGCGCTGGACTCCCCCGGATCATCCAAATGGATGTATCGACATTCAAATTTTTGGAGCACTGATGCGCCTGATCAGGGGCAACAACTTTGCAAGTAACTGTAAAAACAACGTTTAAGTTGTTTAAGATACCTGAAATAACTGGCACGAGTATTGCTATGATGTTATAAGCTCATTAAAGAAGTAAGCTTACTTCCGGGAGGTGGATGGATGAGGTTCGGTAAGTTGTTCATTGTCGCGCTCGGGTGCCTGATGTTGGTACCTGCCGCGGCGTCGGCCCAGAGCGCACTCGCTGGCCAGGTCAGCGATAACACCGGCGGCGTGCTGCCGGGCGTGACGGTCGAAGCGGCCAGCCCCGCGTTGATCGAAGGGTCGCGTGTGGTTGTCACCGATGGGACCGGCC
>MPMF02310378.1_pt1 | contig 84879 bp, 67 predicted proteins | sample 1617271 | NCBI WGS metagenome assembly MPMF02 (sample SAMN05944812, study PRJNA350692) | marine metagenome | biome: marine; feature: ODZ; material: water; isolation source: 120 m water sample prefiltered with 30 um filter, filtered on to 0.2 um... | place: Pacific Ocean | collected 2012-04-09... | reverse complement strand
GGTGTGGGGCAGAGCCCCACGGAAGGATGCCGCGGAGTGGGGCTTTGGGGTTCCCCGCGGAGCGCCCGCGTGGAGTTCGGGGCGAAGCCCCGACTAAATAACAATGGCCGAGTTCAACATTCAGTCGAGTTCTGTCGATGTCACGCGGATCATGGAGCAGATCCGTCAGCGTATCCGTGAAAAACGGGGCACAGACTACACCGAGCAACAAACCCAGGAACTGGCCACGGTGAAGCTCGAGCGGTTTCTCGACCCACGGCAGGTACGGTCTGACCTGGTCGAGCATTACCGGAACCTCGAGCCACCCGCGGCGTTGGAACCTGTCCGTCACGAGAAACCGGGCCCGGCGCCGGAACCGTTTGAATTCGACGAGCATACAATCTACGCGTCGTCCAGAGGAACGATGGGGAAACTGATCCGTCTGATCCGCAAGCTCTTGAACCCGATCCTCAAGCTGTTCATCAACCCGAACCCGGTCTCGTTCGCGCTGACGCGGCAGGCGGAGATCAATACCTGGACGTTGCGGCTCCTGCAGCAACAGACCGATCTTGCCGAACGGGTCACCAAGCAGTTCGAGCGGGCCGGTGCGAAATTTGCCGCACGCGAGGAGCTCGACGCCCTGAACTACGAGGTGCTCAACAATCTCGTGGTGGAGATGAGCCGGCTGTCGGTGGACATGAAGAATCACCGGATGCTGGTGGAGTCGGTAGCCGGGCGGCTCGATTTCGACGAACGGCGCGCGCGCGCGCTGGAATCGGTGGTCCAGAGCCGGTCTCCGCGACCACCTGGCGGCCCCGACGGCACTGGCGAGGACGCCGAGAATACTTCGTCGACCGGAACCAGCCGGCCCCGCCGACGACGGCGACGGTCCCGGCGACGGTCCGGTGGGACGACGACGCCGGACACCGGAACAAACGCCGCCGCCGCGGCCGGGGGATCCGCCGAGAGTGAGAGGGCAACGTCGGCGCCTGAACCGGCTACTACGACACTCCCAACGGACACGGCTGGTCAGAACACCGAGCCGGCACAGACCCCTGCAGCCACGCCGCCACCTGCGCCGCTCGAAGAGCCGTCGGCCAAGCCACCGGAGACGAGCCCATCGACTTCGACTGCTACTTCCGTGGACGCTGCATTGCCGACACCGGCCGCCGACACCGGGTCGACTGCTCCGTCTGGGGACCCTGAACCGCCGACACCGGCCGCGCTGCCGCAGGTCGCCGACACCGGGTCGCCAAGATCAGCCCTCGCGCCGCCGACGCCAGGTCCAAGTGATGCCCCCGCACCGGCGGCGGCACCGGCGACCGAGACCGTCGCGCAGCCATCCCCCGAGGGGGAGACCGGCACCGACGAACAGTGAGGCTTGCCGTCGTCGTCCAGCGCTATGGCACCGACCTGAACGGTGGCGCGGAGCTGCATGCCCGGTATGTCGCGGAACATCTCGCTCGACACGCCGAGGTCGAGGTGCTCACGACCTGCGCGACCGACTACATTACATGGCGCAACGAGCTTGACGCCGGGCTCGACCGGGTAAATGGTCTGCGGGTCCGACGATTTCCTGTCAGCTGCGAACGCGACGTCACTGATTTCGGCCAGCGGTCCAAGCAGGTGTTCGAGGAGCCGCATTCAGTCGCGGAGGAGTTGGCGTGGCTGCGGAGCGAAGGACCGACCAGCCCGAGCCTGATCAACCACCTGCGCCGGCAGGGCGATGAATACGACTACTGCATCTTCTTCAGCTACCGCTATTACCACGCGTATCACGGCATCCGGGTCGCAGCTCCACGAGCTGTGCTGGTGCCCACCGCCGAACGGGACCCAGCACTGGGGCTGCGCATTTTCGGCGACAGCTTTCGAGGCGTTCGCGCGCTCATGTACAACTCGCACGAGGAGCGGGCTCTGATTCAGGCAGTGTCGAACAACGAGAGCGTGCCTGGTGTCGTCGTCGGCATCGGATCGGAAGTGCCGGCGCAGCCAGAACCGCTGCGATTTCGACAGGCCACCGGCATCGAAGGTCCGGTGGTCATCTACGTAGGCCGAATCGACGAAAACAAGGGCTGTAGCGAACTGTTTGACTACTTTCGCCGCTATGCGCGTGTCTCGCCACAGCTGACCCTCGTACTGATCGGCAACCCGGTCACACCGATTCCCGTGCACCCACGCATCCGACATCTGGGCTACATCGCCGATCAGGAGAAGTTCGATGCCATGGCGGCGGCCGATCTGTTGGTGATGCCGTCGTACTACGAGAGCCTGTCGATGGTGACACTCGAGGCATGGGCGCTTGGTCGCCCCGTGCTGGTCAACGGTCGCTGCGACGTGTTGTGCGGTCAGTGTATCCGCAGCAACGCAGGACTCTATTACGAGAGCTACGAGGAGTTTGCCGAAGCGCTGCACACGATCGTATCGAGTAGCGCCCTGCGCAACGCGTTGGGCTCGAACGGACGAGCCTATTTCAACGCGCACTATGCCTGGCCAGTCATCGAACGGAAATACCTGGATATGCTCGATCGGTTAGAGCGTGAGGAAGCCGCTTCGGTGAAGCCGACGCAGCCGCGTGTGGGTTGGTTTGGGCGCCGCCGGCGTAACCTGCCTCCCGCCCGGCAGGAGGTCGACCGACTGCCTACCGGTCCGGCGTCCCGCAGCAGCGGCAACAATGATGTCGGACCCGCTTCATGACCGCGCTGTCTTCATCGCCTCGTCCCGCCGTTCACCAAGTGCTGGCTACGCTCGGCTATGGCGACGCCATCGGCAACGAAGCACTCGGCATCTGTAGTGCGCTGCGCGCAGCCGGTTACGAATCCGAGATCTTCGTCGAGACCGCCGACCCCAGGCTGGAACCCCGCACCCACGACTATCGAGATCTCATTGAGGCCTCGCATCCGGACAACATTCTCATCCACCACTTCTCGATAGGGTCACGGGCGTCGCGAATTGCCTACGCCCTCCCGGACCGGATGGTGCTCGTCTATCACAACATCACGCCACCCGAATACTTCGTCGGCGTGCATGAGGACCTTGTGCGTCTCTGCTACAGCGGCCGGCGCGAGCTTCGCGCCTATGTGCCCCGGTGCGACCTGGCGCTGGGGGACTCCGAATTCAACCGCCAGGAGCTCCAGCAGTTCGGCTTTCCGCACACCGGTGTGCTCCCGGTCGTTCCAAACCTCGCTCATTTGCATGTGACACCCGACCGCACGCTGGTCTCGGAATTCGATGACGAACGGATCAACATTCTCTTCGTCGGTCGGATCATCCCGAGCAAGCGGATTGAAGATGTCATCCGCTTCTATCAGGCATTCCGGCTCAAACATCAGCACAATGCCCGCTTGCTGCTGGTCGGCGCCCACGGGGGGTTCGAATCGTATCTCGCGACGCTGCATCACCTGATCGCCACTCTGCGGGTGCCGGACGTGCACTTCATGGGTCACGTCTCGAACGCCGAGCTGACCGCGTGCTACGACGTAGCAGACTTGTTCCTGTCTGCGAGTGAGCACGAGGGCTTTTGCGTCCCGCTGATCGAAGCCTTCCACAAGCGGATACCGGTCGTTGCCTACGCCTCAACGGCGGTGCCCACGACAATGGACGGCGCCGGCGTCCTCTACGAGACGAAGGACCCCAGACATGTGGCCGCGATCATGGACACGGTGCTGTCTAACCCGGCGCTCGAGTCGGAGATCGTGCGGGGCCAGGACGCGGCACTGGACCGGCTGCTGGCACATGACTTCGAAAGGGTCCTGTGCGAGGCGATCGACCAGGTGAGCCGATCCGCCCGGCTTCCGCGCACCGAGGTGCGATGGGATTTCTGGCAGCGGTTCGCGGATTGGGAGCGCCTGGAGGAGTTGCGTCTGTATCGGCCATCCGCCTACAAGGCCCTGCCTTTCGCGCCGGGAGAGCGCGGGGAGAACCCGTGAATGGTGATCAATCAGTGGCTTCCGGCCGCACATCGCGGCGACGCGGTGGGCGACAGCGCGCGTCGCGTCCGCGGCTTGCTTCGCGCACGAGGCCACGACTCCGACATCTACGCCTTGACCGTCGATGACGACTTGCGGGGGGAGATCCGTCCTTTCTCAGACTCGGCGGCGCGTCGAGGCGATGTCACGATTCTGCATTTCGCCATCGCCTCGCCGATGAGCGAGGCGCTCGCGTCCTTGCCGACCGGGAAGGTCATCCAGTATCACAACATTACGCCGGCGCACTTCTTCGCCGGCTACGACGCCGGCCTCGTCGCGCTGGTCACCCGCGGGCGCGAGGAACTGGCCAGTCTGGCTGGCCGAGTCGATCTGGCGTTGGGCGATTCCGAATACAACCGACAGGAGCTCGAGACGCTCGGGTTCACCGAGACCGGCGTGTTTCCGATCGCGGTAGACACGGCGCGCCTGACCGAGGCGCCGCCCCGCCCGGCACTCGAACGTGTGCTGCGTGATGGGCTGACGAACATCCTCTTCGTCGGGCGCATCGCCCCGAACAAGAAGCTCGAGGACCACCTGCGGCTCGCCGAGCACTACAAGCGGTACATCGACGCGTTTCACCGCTTCATCTTCGTGGGACGGGAGGACGCCTGTCCCCGCTATTACGCGATGCTCCGCGCGCTGATGACCGAATACAAGATGACGAGTGAACGTTTCTGGTTCGTGGGACCAGTGCCGGACGAGGACCTAGCCGTGTTCTACCGGACCGCCAGCGCCTATGTGTCCCTCAGCGAACATGAGGGGTTCTGCGTCCCCCTCCTCGAGGCGATGGCCACCGATGTGCCGGTGCTGGCGTATGCATCGACGGCAGTGCCGGAAACGCTCGGGGGCGCCGGCATCGCGTTCTCGCCCAAGGACTTGGAGTATGCGGCAGAGATGCTCGGGCTCCTGGTGTACGATGACAGTTTGCGCACGAGCATACGAGAGGGTCAGCGGCGCCGATTGACAGATTTTACCGACGCGCGCTTCGATACTCACCTCGACCGGCTCGTCGCGCGATTCTCATGATCGAATCGGAGACCCACACGATGTACACCGTCTATCTCGCAGACACCGCCCCTGAGCCAGATATTGGCGAAGCCCTCCGGCTTCCTCCTGACTTCTGTCTTCTGACTTCTGACTCCTCGAGCACCCTGCAGACCCACTCGTGAAGATTGCGTTCGTCGTCCAACGCTATGGCGCGGAGATACTCGGGGGTTCCGAGTACCACTGCCGATTAATCGCGGAGCGGCTCGCCGGCCGACATCAGGTGGATGTATTGACCACCTGCGCACGCGACTACATCACTTGGAAGAACGAGTACCCCGAGGGCGAGGATCGGATCCGGGGCGTCACCGTGCGACGGTTCGCGAACGACCGCACGCGGGACCTGGCATCCTTCAACGAGTACTCCGACTGGATCTTTCACAACGATCATTCACCGGCGGACGAGCAGGAATGGTTGAAGCAACAGGGACCCTGGTGCCCTGGCCTGCTTGCATATCTCGAGCAGCACCATCGTGCATATGACGCGCTGATCTTTTTCACCTATCTGTATGCGCCGACGGTCCTGGGGCTGCAGGTGGACCCTGCCCGGAGCATCCTGGTGCCCACGGCACACGACGAGCCGGCGATCCGACTTGGTCTTTACCGGGAGGTGTTCTCGCTGCCGGCTGGAATCGCCTACAACACCAGCGTGGAGCGCGGGTTTCTCAAACAGCTGTTCTCGGTCGGTGCCAAGAACGAGGAGACGGTGGGCTGCGGCGTCGAATTGCCCCCCTCGCGCCTGCACGACCAGCGAGCGGGTGAGCCGGCGACGCCGCCTCCGCCAGAGAACCCCGAGGCCGCGGAAGAGGGAGCCGAACAGACCGGCCAGCCGAATCGAGATGCGTCCGACGACAACGGCGTGCTCGGATCCCCGCTATCCGCCCGCGGCGCCGTGTTCCGCCGACGTCACCGCCTGTTTGGCCCCTTCGCGCTCTACGGCGGCCGGATTGACCCTGGGAAGGGCTGCGAGGAGTTGCTCGATTACTTCAACAGCTACGCCGAGTCGAACGGCGATGCGTCGCTGGTACTGATGGGGATCAAGCTAATGCCGATTCCCGATGCGCCCCACGTACGGTTTGCCGGCATGTTGTCTGAAACCGAACGAATCGAAGCGCTCGAGGCGGCGACCGTGGTGGTGGTGCCGTCACCCTTCGAGAGTCTCTCGCTGTTGGCGCTGGAGGCGTTCTCGGTTGGCACCCCGGTGCTCGCGAACGCCCGCAGTGACGTGCTGGCGGACCACTGTCAGCGTAGCAACGGCGGTCTCTATTACGGGAACCGCGACGAGTTCAGCGAGTGCCTGCGGTTGCTGATTCACGACGCCCCCCTGCGGGCCGCCATGGGGCGTCAGGGACGCCACTACGTGCGCACCAACTACCGGTGGGACGTGATTGTGGGCAAATACGACCGGTTGATCGCCGGACTCCAGCGCTCCCGACCTACCGGGCGCAGCCGGCGCAGCCGCCGCGGCGGGAAGAACGCCTCGTCACGAAGCTGAAAACCACTACGCTTCGAGCCTGCCCACGCGCGGCGGCGGCGAACCTCAGGCGCCTCGGCGGTCGGTCATCACAGCCCCGGCCCCCCGTTTCCGGCGCGGCCGAATCTCGTGACGCTTGATCATCTCGTTGAGTGTCGTCGGCTTGATCCGCAGCATCTCGGCGGCCCGCCTCTGCACTCCACCCGCCGCGACGAGCGTCCGTTCGATGAGCTGGATCTCGAAGGCGGCAGTCACTTCCTTGAACGAGATCCCCTCTGGCGGCATCACGAATTGCGGAATCTGAAACGGTCGCGACGTCCGGACCGCGTCGGGAACCAGCTCCACACCGATCCGGTCGCCTGTGACCAGCACGACCGCGCGCTCGATGACGTTCTCGAGCTCACGCACGTTGCCCGGCCAGTCATACTGCTCCAGCACGTCCAGCGCGTCTGGTGTCAGCTCCAGATGTGGCTTGCCGTTCTCAGGCCCATACTTCTCCAGGAAGTGCTGGGCCAGCAACCGGATGTCCTCGCGCCGCTCACGCAGCGTCGGCAGCTCCACCTTGATGACGTGGAGCCGGTAATACAGGTCCTCCCGGAAGCGGCCGTCCGCGACCATCCCCTTCAGGTCGACGTTGGTGGCCGCGATGATGCGCACGTCGACCTTGACGGTGTCGACGCCGCCCAGCCGCATGAACTCCCGCTCCTGCATCACCCGGAGCAGCTTGGCCTGCGTCTCGACCGGCACGCTCCCGATTTCATCGAAGAAGATGGTGCCCTTGTCGGCCAGTTCGAACAGCCCCTTCTTGGGCGCGACGGCCCCGGTGAACGCACCCTTGACGTGACCAAACAGATTCGATTCGAGCAGGTCCGGCGGCAAGCTGCCGGAGTTCACGGTCACGAAGGGGCGGTCGGCACGCGTCGAATTGGCATGGAGCGCACGTGCCGCCAGTTCCTTCCCGGTCCCGCTCTCCCCTTCGACCAGGATGGTCGTGCGGCTTGGCGCAGCCTGGGAAATGAGATCGAAGACCTGCTGCATCCGCTGGCTGTGACCGATGATCTCGCTGAACCCGTGGCCCTGCGCGCGTAGACTCTCGCGCAGAGTGCGGTTTTCGGTCATCAGCCGCCGGCGTTCAGCGGCGTTACGGACCACGACCAGCACTTCCTCGTTCTTGAACGGCTTGGTCACGTAGTCGAACGCACCGCGCTTCATCGCGGCAATCGCGTTCTCGACCGATGCAAACGCGGTGATTAAGATGACCGGCAGGTCGCCATCGAGCTTCCGCAACTCGTCGAGGGTTTCGATTCCGCCGATGCCGGGCATCATGACGTCGACGATCGCAACATCGAACGGCTGCGAGCGCGCCAACGCCAGGCCTTCCTCGCCCGACGCCGCCAGCGACACCTGACAGCCCTCACGCTCGAGGAGCACTTGCAGGATTTCCCGCATGATTTCCTCGTCGTCGATGATCAACACGGACGCGTTACGTAGCATCGGCCTTTCTCGTGCCAGTCAGGCGCGTGGCAGCCAGGACCTGAACACCCCCCACTCGCTTCTCTGCAGGTGGGGGCAACGGCAGACTCAACGTGAACCGCGTGCCATGCTCTGGTCCGCTCTCGCACTCGATGGAACCGCTGTGCTCCTTGATGACGCCATAGGAGATTGACAACCCAAGCCCGGTGCCTTGCCCGACCGCCTTGGTCGTGAAGAACGGGTCGTAGATTCGGGGCAGATCGTCGCTGGCAATGCCGGTACCGGTGTCCGCCACCTCGACGATGGCCTGCGTGCCCTCGACCCGTGAGCAGATCGACAACCAGCCCCCGGTGGGCATGGCGTCACGCGCGTTCAGGAACAGGTTCAGGAACACCTGTTGCAACTTGAACTCGACGCCCTGGACAACGGTTGGCATCGCGGACAGCTCTCGACGCAGCTTGATGTTGGACGTCTGGAGCTGATGCTCGATCAGCGTCAGCACGTCATTGATGAGAGCGTTGAGATCAACTGGACCAGCCGCATCAGATCGACCTGGCCTGGCAAGATTGAGCAAGCCATTGACGATCTTGGCGGCCCGGAACGTCTGTCGCTCAATCTTTTCGAGCAGCTGGGTCCGCGGGTCGTCCGGCTCGGTACCCTCGAGCAACATCTGGGTAAAGCTCGAAATCCCGGTGAGCGGCGTGTTGACTTCGTGCGCGACACCGGCGGCCAGCAGACCGATCGACGCCATCTTGTCGGACAGCTGCAGCTGCTCCTCTAGATGCACCCGCGCGGTGATGTCTTCGAGAATTACCATCGCGCCGGCGGTATCGCCGCTCGGTGTCCGGAGCGGTGCCAGCGCCGCGTTGACCAGGAGCTGCCGCGGTTCATCGGCATGCCGCGACACGAGCGGGACCCGATACAACGTGGCGCCCTCGGGCTGCTCCCGGCGCGCACGACGCAGGCGGTCCGTAAACGACGCATCGAACAGGTCGGTGAGCGGCTCGCCGATTGCCGCATCGTGCGTCACACCGTAGATCCGCTCGAGGGCGGCGTTCCATCGAAGCACCCGGTCTTCGAGGCCGAGCACCACCAACCCATCGTTCAGCGATTCGATGATGTTCTCGTTGAACTTTCGGACCCGGTCGACCTCGGACGCTTTCACCTGGAGCTGGGTATACAGCCGACCATTCTCAATGGCGGTGGCCACCTGACCGGCCACCGCCGCCAGCAGCGCGACATCCTCACTGCTCAGCGGCTCGCCGCTCGTTTTCGCGCCCAGCGCCAGTACGGCAATGGTCTCTTCTTCGGATACGCACGGCACGAAATAGTGGATCCCCTGGTTTCGCCAAAAGGCCACATCCTCGTCTGGGTGACGACGCGCCGACACCGGCTCATCCAGCATGACGGTGTGGCGATCGACCAGACGTCTGCCGATGCTCGACGTCCGCTCCAACGCCGGCCAGTCTTCGGCGACGCGGGCACCGCTGGCATGGAACGGGCGGTAGACACCGTCGCCGTCGTTGCCGGGCGGAGAGAGCATCAGCAGCATGTCGTCGATGACCAGCGTCTCGGTGACCCGCGTCACCAGCCGCTGGGCGAGACGGTTGAGATCGAGATCGCTGTTCAAGTCGCGCGCGAATCCAACCAGCGCACGCCGGTAGTCGTAGCGGTCCCGGTAATACACCCGATCGAGCATCGACTGGATGGCGTTCTTGACGGGACTCGCTACGAGCACCACGACCAGCGTCGCCAGCACGGCGATGATCGAATTGTGCCCGTCGGACTCTTCGAGGAACACCTCCCTGGCCAGCCGCTCCAGCACGAGATAGATGGCGACCATCGCCGAAACCGCCGCGGTGTAGACCAGCCCGCGCTTGATGATCACCTCGACGTCACGCAACCGATACCGTACGATCGCCGACGCGAAGGCCAGGGGAATGAGGCTCAACGGAATTGCGGTGAGGTCGAGCGGCGCGGTGGTGTCGAATCCAAGCGCCCACGGAAACGCGTAGCCCAACGCGAACGGCAGCCCGCCCAGGACCGCCCCCCAGACGATCCAGCGAAGCTGACGCTTCGACGTCACCGACGGCACCCGGTGCAAGGTAAGAATCATCAGCGCCAGTCCGGTCATCACGCAGATCGCCAGATAGGCAAACTCCAGGCGCCAGACGCTTCCTACCGCCGTCGTGAAGACACCCGAGCCGGCATCCCCTGCTAGCGCCACCGCCTCCACCAGCACCAGCACCAGCGCCGGCGCATACACGATCGGCAGCAACAACCGCCCGAGACGGTTTCGGATCCACCCTGGCGCCCGCTCTGGAAACACCAGCGCGAAATGCACGAACATCGGTGCGAGCACCTTGGTCGAGATGGCGTCCGCCCAATAGAACACCCAATCCAGCCTGTCCAAGCGACCGCTGAACGAGAAGGCGAACATCCCGAAGAACGCGACGCTGAGCCAGAAGAAGTGCAGGGTGGCCTGGTTTCCCGGTCGTCGCAGCCTGACCGACGCGCCCACCAACAAGGTGAACACCCCGATGACGACGAGCACGAAGTAGACCCGTGTCTGACCGGTGGGCACCGGTCGCAGGGAGACCTCGAACAGGCGGGCCTGACCGAGACGCAACAGCGAGTAGGTCAGGCTGGCGTCGGACTGACCCGCGTGAAGGACCGCGACCGCATCGCCGGCCGTCTCGACCGGCACCTTATCGATCGCCAACAGCAGGTCCCCAACCTCGATGCCGGCCAGGTCGCCCGCCTCGCCCTCACTGACCTCGACCGCGGTGACCCCTTCGGGCAAATCGTCCCACAGTACCCCGTCGACGACTTCGGTCCAGTTGGCCCGAACGACAACATTCGCAGCAGCCAGACACATCAGGGCGGCAACCAACGCGACTGCCAGCACGGGCGGCGCCCAGGCGTCCCAGCGCTTTCGTCCGGCCAGAGCCGAGGTTGACGAGGAAGACAATCGAGTCATCTGTGCGGATATCGCCTACGGTTGACTCCTGAGGTGCAAATGCTGTTCCACGAGGAATCTGACATTTCGTCGTAAACTATAGTAAATCATTGACTTGCGCCGCGATGTCGATACTTGCCAACAACACAACCCAATAGTTTGGATATTATATCCAAATAATTGAATATGCCCATGGTATACAACCAGCCTGGATACTCTTTTTGTATGTACTCGCGCATTTCCGAAGAACCAGTTGGGGACCAAGCTGCTCGATGTGAGCGGCGAATCCTCGCTAGAAATACACGACGACGCCACTGACTACCTGCATGGGTGGACGCGCTACCAGCAACTCGTCGAACATCGACGCGGCCTCGTGAGGGTCGAAGAACAGACTGCGGACCGACACCAGCACCTCCCAGCGACTGCCTTCGATCGGCGAAAACGGCAGCCCCTGGTTGACCTGGACGTCGAAACGGGCATCCATCCCGGTGGGAACTTGGTGGTCAGCCCGGACAAACGCGGTAGAGACACGACACCGGACAAACACCCGAGTGGCAGTCTCCGGAATCTCCGCCTCGAGGGCGCCGCTCACATCGTGGAAGCGCTCAGTGGCCGGACGCATCGTCCCAGGTACAGCGACGCCGAGCGCCGCGTCTGCGGTGGCCTGTCTCCAGCTCGCCTCGGCGACAGCATAGTCAACCGACCCGCTGAACCGGTCGCCAAGCTGCCGGCGCAGTGTCAGGACCCAGCCGCGGCTGCTGAGCGACCCGGCGCGCGCCAGGTAGTAGTGCCCAGTCGGCGCATTCCCCAGCTCGTCAACGCCAAACAGGGTCGCCATCTGGTCGTTGACATCTTGATAGAACCGGCGTAAGCCGACGACATACCGGCCTGTGAGGTCGTACTCCAGCTGCAGGTCGACATGACGCGTGCGCTCCGGGTGCAGGCCGCTCGCCGGTGACAATGCGGCGAACGTTCGCTCGGGCGGCAGCCAGAACCCAGTATCGGTCGGGGGCATGAACTCCTCGGCCCCTGGGGCCACCGTCTCCTGCGCACCGGACACCCGGAACCTGAAGCCCGCAATCGGCGTGAGCGTCACCCCTACTCGAGGGCTGAACAGACCGTTTTCCTCGATATACCCATATTTCGCGTAGCGGCCGCCGTAATCCACCGTCAATTGTGGCGACACCGTCCAGCGATCGGACGCACCAAAACTTGCCGCGTATCGACTCTCGGAAGGCAGTGTGAGCGCCGCTGGATTGCCACCCTGGTAGCGCTGTCGCCCGTAGGAGACGTCGAGGCCGAGCTGGTGGGAGGATTCGAGATCGGAGACATAGGACCCCGATGCCGCCCAGGACATCACATCACCCGTCGTCATGGCGCCCTGCGCCGACAAGTCACCGCGCCAGATGGGCGCGCCGACCGACAGGTTCGCGATACTGGCCGAACGCTCCTCACCTGTGAGCATGTCGGCCGCCGAATCGAGGAGCGTGCCCCGCGTCAGCAGATTGACCTCACCTGTCAGCGGCAACTCCAATAGCGCCGTCGCGAAACTCGCCGGCGAAGCGAGGCTGCGGGTGAACATCGTCACGCTCGGGTCGTCCGATTCACCGGTCGGCACCAGCTCATCGAGCACAACCCGCGTATCGACTGCCTTCAACACGCTCCGCCTGACCCGGCGGAGATACCAGGATTTCTCGCTGTGGTCGTGTGGCGCCGACGCCTCGGTGGTCGTTCCACCAAACGGCGCGGCGTCCGTCTCCTCAGGCTGGACACCGACGTCGGCGGAACTTGGCAGACCGACACCGGCCACGATCGGCTGCGCCGACTGATCCACGCGGCTCAGGGTGATGGCGTGCACGGACGGCGTGCTTGCGCTGACCTCGATCAGCTCTCGGCGCGACGCCGCGAACCCCCGCAGGTGAGCCTGAACCAGATACGCGCCCGGCAGCAGAGCCCTCAGCAAGAAACGCCCGTCCGCATCAGCAAGAGCCAGCTCGGCGCCAGACGGCCCGAGTGCGGAAATCACCGCGCCTTTGAGCGGCATACCGGCCGTATCGGTGACAGCTCCGACGATGCGGCCCGCGGCCGCGGCCGCGGCCTGCGTGACCGGGGCGCGGCCTCCGGTTGGTTCCTGCCCCGCCCCCCCGGTGGCCGCTTCCACTGTCACTCCGCCCAGCGCAAGGACCACGATGGTGCCGACGCGCATCCGTTCGGACCAAGCCATGACGCCCTTTCTCGTGTCGATCGCTACTCGGATGCGGCGTCTCAAGACGCCGACACCGAGAAATCCACGTTATGAGTCAACGACGCGCCGTTCGTGTTGTCCGTGATCTTGATCTCGAGCCGGTAGTCTGCTTCGGGAAACCCGCTCAACGGAATCGCTTGGCCGGCGACCAGTTGATGGCCCGCCTCCAGATCGAAGTCCGGCGGCAATGTCTGCTCGTTGAACGCCTGCGGATTGGTCCGGTTGAAGTACTCGTCCCCAGCCGGCCCACGCGTGTTGAACGTGTAGTCGATCTCCACGTCCGGCAGCCCCGCTGCCGTCAGCCCGACGTTGTAGACGAGGAACACCAGCGACAGATCGTCGCTGGTAAGATACTCGGAAACGCTCTTCGGCACGATGCGCATGGCCCCGAGCGTGTACGGATTCGCCAGTTGCTGGTCGGGTGGCGGCGGTACCGATAACGACTCGATGCGGTCGGCCTGGATGATAGTACTCGTCGCGAGCTGGTCGGACCACAAATTGGGCACCGACATCGCCTTCTTGAGCATCATCGTCTTGGCCTCGGTGCCGTCAGCGACACCGCTTTCGCTCAGTGCGACGTAGACGTCATAGTCGCCGCCCGGCACCCAAAAGCCTCGGCGGATTTCATAGTTGCCATCCGCGGTGGGCGCTCCGAGGTCGATATGATACGCGTCTTCGAAAGCCGCCTCGGGAAGTACGGGCGCCGACGCCGCGGCGGGCTCGGCTGCGGGAGGCGCCGACGCCGCGGGGGCTCCCTGCGGTGCCACGAACATATACATCGCCACGGTCGACGTGCTTACCTTCGATTGCTCCACCGACAGCGTAAACGGCACGAACGTGGTCTGCTCGCTACTCTTCAGAAAATCGTTCGCCCATCCGAACGGCTCGGTCGTGGGAACAAGCTGCCCTTGCAAGGCGGCGCCGACAATCGTGGCCAGCGACAGGATCTCCTGTTGCTGCGCGTCAGTACGTTCTGGCTGCACCTGGCCCGCGGCCGCGGTGGCCGCCACGACGATCACCGTCGCGATGACAGACAACACTGCCTGGCGATGACGACCGGTCGACTTCATATGAGCGATTCTCCTTGCACGTCCGGACACAACTAGATAGTGCCAATCATAGGTGACCGGCGTCCGCCAAGTCAAACCTCCAAGGCGGTCTCAACCCCTTGAAATAGGGGGTTTTCTAACTACGCCCTCAAGAGCGAAGCACCCACGCCGTCGTGATATCATCCGCCTCCGACGGGACCCTCCAGACTATGTCGAACGTCGCCAGTCGAAAGAATCCGCCTCTCGTGCTCGTTGTGCTCGACGGATGGGGTGAGGGCACGCGACCGGAGGGGAACGCCATCTTGCAGGCGCGGACACCGGTCTACCAAGAGCTCCGCGACCGGTATCCGTCCGCCCTCCTGACCACGTGCGGTGAAGCAGTGGGGTTGCCAACAGGTCAGATGGGCAACTCCGAAGTAGGGCACATGAATCTTGGCGCAGGCCGGATCGTCTTTCAAGACCTGACTCGCATCGACCAGGCCATCTCGCGTGGTGAGCTCGAGACCAACGCCGCTCTGTTGACGCTCATCGACTCGGGCGCCAAGGGCGACCGTTCGTTGCACTTGGTCGGTCTGCTCTCGGACGGCGGAGTGCACTCCCACCTGCGGCACCTCGAGGCGCTCATCCGGCTCGCCGCGCGACGCGGAGTCCGCCGAGTGTTGGTGCATGCGCTGACCGACGGCCGCGACACGGCGCCCAGCGGTGGTGTCGAGTATCTTGCGGCACTCGGCCGCACGTGCGACGAGGTCGGGGTTGGGCGAGTGGCGACCGTGTGCGGACGCTACCACGCGATGGACCGGGACCAGCGGTGGGACCGCACGCAACGCGCCTACGAGGCGATGACTCGCGGTATCGGGCGGCGCGGAACGGACGCGGGAATCCTGGTCGAACAGGCGTATGCGCGCGGCATCACCGACGAATTCATCGACCCATGTGTCATCACTGATGCGGAGGACGACCCGGTCGGCCTGATCCGGGACGATGACGCGGTGATCTTCTTCAACTACAGGGCTGACCGTGCACGACAGCTGACCCGTGCCCTCGCGTTCGAGGACTTCGACGGTTTCGCGCGGACCGCGGCGCCACGTGTGAGGGTGCTGACGCTGACGCAATACGACGCCACCTTCGGTCTCCCGGTGGCGTTTTCACCACAGACCTTCTCCGGCAATCTGTCCGACGTCTTGACCGCCCACAACCGCACCAACCTTCGTTTGGCGGAGACGGAGAAATATGCCCACGTGACCTACTTCTTCAACTGCGGAGAGGAGCAGCCGGCGCGTGGCGAGGACCGGATCCTGGTGCCGTCACCCACAGTGCCGACCTACGACTTGCAACCGGAGATGAGCGCGGTCGGCGTTACCGACCACCTGGTCGCCGACCTGGTCGCGCGGCGCCATGACGTCATCATCTGCAATTTCGCCAACGCGGACATGGTCGGGCACACCGGACACCTCGACGCGGCGGTCACGGCGGTCGAGACACTCGACCGGTCTCTGGGACGCATTGTCGCAGCCGTCCGAAGCGCAGGCGGAACGGTCATCGTGACCGCAGATCACGGCAACGCGGAGCAGATGTGGGACGCCGAGCGCAACGGCCCGCACACCGCGCACACGACCAACCCGGTGCCGGTCATCTACATCGGTCCAGACGCGAAGACCGGCATGCCGTTGAGCGACGGCTCCCTTCGAGACGTCGCCCCCACCATGCTCGGTGTGCTGGGAATCGAGCCGTCGCCGGAAATGACCGGGCGCGATCTGCGGCGCTGGCTGGATTGATCCCGCGGCTCACTGGTATGGACAAGGCCTCGCGGGCGTTGCGGGCCTAAAGGCCCTTGCTACCGGGCGTGCCAAGTGCCAACGCATACGAGCGCCGGGGCTGGGCCGTCAGTCGACCTGCTGACCGGCCTCGTCCGCTGCAATCCTGAGAGAACGCAAGAAGCGGCGGTCGTTGGAGCTCATCACCCCAGGGTCCGGCGCGGGTTCGGTCTTTGCGTCCTTGGCCACTTTGGCCACCTTGGCCACTGCGACACCGGCCTTGGTCCGTCCGTCCTCCTTGGACCGATTCGCGAACCCGATGACCGCCTCGAGCGATACCTTCATGCTGTACCCAGCGGCCCTGGCTTTTTCATGACAGGCCTCTACGCGATGATCGTCCGCGACAGCCGCGGCCATGGCGTCAGCCAGCTCGCGGGACAACCGGTTCACGACATCGTCCATCCTGTGGACCTCCTCACCGCCCGGGACGCACCCGTCCCTGGAGCTGTCTGGCGAATCCCCGGTACCGAACCGGCAGTGGAGCCATGCGGGTGAGATCTGGAGACCGAACCAGAGTCATAGGAGATGCAACTAAATGCAGGGCCGGCGGCAAGTCTAACCGCTACATATGGGTGTGTCAAGGCGATGACGGCTGACACGGGAGGCTCACGGGATGTCGCACACGCTGGAGATCGGGACCGGGGACTCTGGACCGGCCGATCTACTACAATCGCACTGCGATGGTATCGAAGGCCGTCACTCCTGAAGACGTGCGCGACTGGACCCCGGACGACGCGCTCGGATCCCCCGGCGAATTTCCGTTCACCCGTGGCATTTACACGACGATGTATCGTGGTCGACTCTGGACGATGCGGCAATACGCCGGCTTTGGCAGTGCGGCCGAATCGAACCGGCGATTTCGATATCTGATCGACCAGGGTGTCAGCGGTCTCAGTGTCGCATTTGATCTTCCTACGCAGATCGGGTACGACTCCGACCATACTCTCGCGCGCGGCGAGGTCGGACGCGTCGGCGTCGCGATCGACTCCGTCGAAGACATGAGCCTGCTCTTCGACCGAATCCCGCTCGACCGTGTCTCGACGTCGATGACGATCAACGCCACGGCCATCATCCTCCTCGCGCTGTATGTGGCTGCGGCACGTCGTAAAGGTGTCGAGCCCCACGCAACCGCAGGGACGGTGCAGAACGACATCCTGAAGGAATATGTGGCGCGCGGCACCTACATCTTTCCGCCGAGACCGTCGCTGCGAATCGTGACCGACGTCATCGCCTACTGCGGTGCCGAGCTGCCTGGATGGCATCCGATATCGATCAGCGGCTATCACATCCGGGAGGCAGGGGCGACGGCGATCCAGGAAGTCGCGTTCACCTTTGCCCACGCGATTGCCTACGTGGAAGCAGCCCTGGAGGCCGGGCTCGACGTGAACGTGTTCGGTCGCCGGCTGTCCTTCTTCTTCGCGGCCCACAACGACTTCCTCGAGGAGATCGCGAAGTTCCGCGCAGCCCGACGACTGTGGGCGCGTCTGATGCACGACCGTTTTGGCGCCAACGACGCACGTGCGCAGCAGCTACGGTTTCATACACAGACTGCCGGCAGCACGCTGACGGCCCAACAACCGGACAACAACATCGTCCGAGTCGCGCTGCAGGCGATGGCGGCGGTCCTGGGCGGCACCCAGTCGCTACACTGCAACGGCCGTGACGAGGCGCTGGGGCTCCCGACCGAGACCTCGGCCCAGATCGCCCTGCGGACGCAGCAGGTCATCGCCGCCGAGACCGGTGTCGCCAACACGGTCGACCCGGTTGCCGGCTCGTACGCTATCGAGTCGCTCACCGATGCGATTGAACAGGGCGCGACGGCGCTCCTCGATCAGATCGCGGAGGGTGGCGGCACCCTGGCAGCGATCGAGCGCGGGGCGATTCAGCGTCAGATTCAGGAATCGGCCTATCGAGACCAGCAGGCTGTCGACAACGGTGATCGACTCGTCGTCGGCGTGAATCGCTCCACCGATGACGCCCCGCTGAACATGGAAGTCCTGCGCATCGACCCATCCGTGGAGCATGACCAGCGTAAGCGGGTCGCCCACCTGCGGGCATCACGGGACGAGACCAAGATGCGCCAAGCGCTCGACGGGGTGACCCGCTCCGCTCGGGACGACACGAATCTGGTGCCGCCCATCATCACCGCCGTCGAAGCCATGGCCACCGTGGGCGAGATTGCCGATACACTTCGCGCCGTATTCGGCGAATATCGCGAGGAGGGGGTCTAGCGAACTCCCCAAGGAGGCGGGATACAGGAGCAAGACTGAGAGCTTCGCCACCATCTTCATGCACCTGCACGCGGTGTCCAAGGAAACAACGGACGGGATGCGAGACGATCGGGATCCACCTGCCACCGGGGCGCCCGTGGTGCTACAAGTCGACCGTTTGACGACCGTCTTCGACCTCGGCGGTCGAGAGGCGCCGGCGGTGCGCTCGGTCAGTTTCGTGATCCGCGCGGGCGAAACGCTTGCGCTGGTCGGTGAGTCCGGCTCGGGCAAATCGGTCACGGCACTCTCGCTGTTGCGACTGATACACCCTCCAGGACGGATCACAGGCGGATCTGTTCTCTGGAAGGGTCAAGACCTTGTCAGGCTGGACGAGAGACGGCTGCACCAGATACGGGGTCGCGAGATCGCGCTGGTCCTGCAGGACCCGGGCACGGCCCTCAACCCCGTGTTCACAATCGGAGACCAGATCATCGAAACGCTCCTGGCGCACGGTGTCGCGCAACGACCCGCGGCGCGCGCCCGAATGCTCGAGCTCCTCGACCTGGTCCGGATCCAGGACCCGAAGCGACGCGCCGCAGACTATCCGCATCAGCTGTCCGGCGGTCTGCGCCAACGTGCCATGATCGCCCTCGCCCTTGCGGGAGATCCGGCGCTGCTCATCGCCGACGAGCCAACCACCGGGCTCGATGCCACCACGCAATCCAAGATTGTCGATCTCCTCCGGGACCTCGTTGGGCACCACAACCTCTCGCTGTTGCTCATCAGTCACGACCTGGCGGTGGTCGGCGCCTGCGCCGACCGGGTCGCCGTGATGTATGCCGGGCAAATCATAGAAGAGGGTCCCGCGCGGGCGGTGCTGCACACACCAGGGCATCCCTACACTCGCGGTCTCCTGGCGTCGGTGCCGGGCAGTGCGCCAGGGATCCCGCTATCGGGGATCGAGGGCTCACCACCCCGTCTGTGTGAGCTGGTTCCGGGCTGTGCTTTCGCGCCACGCTGTCCGGAGCGGTTGGAAATCTGCGAGACCGTCATGCCGGAACCATGGATGGTCGGCACCGAGCGCATCACCCGATGTCATCTGCACGACCCGGCGCAGCTCGTGCCTGCCGCCGCCACCGACGCCAATCGAGCAGATCCCCTACCCTGACCATGCCGCTGCTCGAGGTCGAGGGACTGGTCAAGCGCTTCGTGCAACGGCGTCCTTTACGACCGACCGTGGAGGTCCACGCCGTGAACGACGTCAGCTTCACCGTGGGCGAGGGAGAGAGCTTCGGACTCGTGGGAGAGTCTGGCAGCGGCAAGACGACGGCGGCGCGCTGCATACTGCGTCTGACGACACCGACGGCCGGCGAGATCCGGTTCGACGGGGAAGCGATCGGCTCGATGTCGCGCCATCGATTGCGGACCCTGCGCCGTGCCATCCAGCCGGTGTTTCAGGATCCCTACGAATCGTTGAACCCGCGGCTTCCGGTCGGCGAAAGCGTCGCCGAACCGCTCGTCGTCCATCGCATCGGCACGGCCGCGAACCGACAGGCCCGTGTTGAGGAACTGCTGCACCAGGTAGGACTGGACCCTACCCACCTCGGGCGACTGCCGGGCGAGCTGAGCGGCGGACAGCGGCAGCGGATTGCGCTGGCGCGGGCACTGGCCCTGGGTCCACGGCTGGTGGTGCTCGACGAGCCGGTTTCGGCGCTCGACGCCTCTGTTGGCGCGCAGATCGTCAACCTTTTGATGCGACTTCAGCGTGACCTGGGTCTCGCACTGCTCTTCATCACCCACGACCTGCGTCTCGTGCGGCATATGACGGCCCGCGTCGCGGTGATGCGGGCCGGACGCATCGTCGAAACGGCCGCGACCCCGGCGGTGTTCGCTGCGCCGCGGCACCCCTACACACGGGCCCTGCTCGCGACCGCCGGCATGTCGAGTGCCGACGGCGGGGACGCATCAGAGGAACTCGAGTCCAGCGAAGACATGGCGCCCCTGCGCGAGGTGGCGTCAGGACACTGGGCGAGGGTGTGAGGGTGAGTGCGTCTAGGAGACAGAAGTCAGGAGGCAGGAGACAGGAGGAAACTGGTCGGCTGTCGCCGGCATCAACTTGGCTGGCCAGGTCGAATTGGGCAGACGGGTGTCCGTTGAAGACGGCGAAGCCCACCGATGATCTTCTGTCTCCTGCCTCCTGTCTCCTGCCTCCTGGGTAACGCGCAGATCACGCTCACGTAGTCACCCCCATCGCGGGTGAGCGGTGGGACTGCCGCACGTCCCGCTCTACCTTACCGTCGCGCAAATGAACGACGCGGTGGGCATATTCGGCGACATCCGCCTCGTGTGTGATCAGGATGATGGTATTTCCTGTTGCGTGCAGTCGCTCGAACAACGTCATGATCTCTAGGCCGGTCTTCGAGTCGAGATTCCCGGTCGGTTCGTCGGCCAATAGGATCGACGGCTCGTTGACGAGGGCGCGCGCGACCGCGACACGCTGGCGCTGACCACCAGACAGCTCGTTTGGCCTATGTGTGACGCGGTCGCCGAGCTCGACGCGGTCTAGCGCCTCGAGCGCCCGGGCGCGGCGGACGGGCCCAGGTACACCCGCGTAGATCAGCGGAAGCTCCACGTTGTGTAGCGCCGTGGCCCGCGGAAGCAAGTTGAAGGTCTGGAAGACGAAACCGATCTCCTCGTTGCGGATCCGCGCCAGCTCGTCGTCGTCCATCTCCCGCACTTGCTGATCATTGAGCAGGTAGCTGCCCCGGCTGGGCGTGTCGAGGCATCCGATCAGGTTCATCAGGGTGGACTTGCCGGAACCGGACGGACCCATGATCGCCACGTACTCACCACGTTCGATCTGCATCGAGACTCCCTGCAGGGCATGGATCTCCTCGCTGCCCATGCTGTAGGTCTTCCACAGGTCTCGCGTTTCGATCAGGGCCATGGGTATCTCGACTGCCGTCTTGTTCTGAATACGTCGTGGGGTGAGATTGGGTTCCTTGGGCGTGCCGGCTAACGGCGAACGGCAAGCGCTTCGATCCGGCTTCGCACGACCGCGACAAGGTCGGCGTGCTCTGCCCCGCTGTATTCGACGAACCGCCCATAGTGCTCGACGGCGCGTGAGACGTCGCCGTCGAGCTCGAACAGGCGCGCAAGATTGTAGTGCGTGGGCCCGTGCCGAGCATCGACCGACAACGCATCGACAAGCGTGCTCCTGGCGGCCGCCACGTCGCCAGCCGCCTGCAGTGCCAGAGCCAGGTTGACCCATGCGTCGAGGTTCGCGCCGTCGAATAGCCGGGCATCACGAAACGCCGCAGCGGCGTCCTCATATCGCGCCTGACGCATGCGGACGACGCCCAGATTGTTGTGGGCCTTCGAGTGTCGAGGGTCAAAGGCGATCGCCCGCTGAAACTCTCGCGCCGCATCGTCGGACCTGTCCTGCTCCTGATACAACAGCCCCAGGTTGTTGTGCACCTGTGCGCTCCGCGCACCCTCGGACAGGAGCATCTGATACTCGAAAATCGCGCCAGCAATGTCGCCGGCCTGCTGGAGCGCCAGTGCCTCGGCGAACACCTCCGACACCACCGGTCCACGCTCGATGAGCGGCACCGGCGGCGGCGCGAGATCGCCAGGCGCAGTTGGTGTAGCGACCGGTGCTTTCGGTGTACTCAGGGTGTCGACGGCGAGGGGTGCCAGGTCGTCGGCAGGCGACCCTGGTGCACTCGCGACCTCTTCGTCGCGGCCGCCGGATAGCGGGTCGCGATCGTCCGTCCTTTCTTCCTCGGGCTCATCGGGTACTGCGCCAGCTTCGGGTGCTCCGAGAGGAGACGGCATCTCGACTTGCTCGCCGGATGGCGTCGCCGCTGTCGGCGCGACCGGGATCGTGGTGGCCGGATCCGGACGCGGTATCGTGTTACCGACCGGGTCGACCACTTCTTCTCGGACCGGGTCGCTGAGCGGAGCCGGTGACGCGACAGGCTCAGCCGCATCCTCCAGCGTAGGGGCCGGGACCGGGACCCCCGCTTCGTCCACCGTCAGATCGGCAGCGACGTCCGGGCCCTCCGGCATCGAGGCCGTGCGGTCCCAGATGACCCACGCCAGCAGGGCGACCAGCCCCACGACGACACCGGCGCCCACCGTGCGGAAGACCCGGGCCTGGCGCTGCCGTCGCGCATAGCCCAGAGTCGACAGAATCGCGTCGACCTGTCGTCCGCCACCAGCCGACGATGACGCCGCCTCGGCCTCCTTGGCCCGCCGGAGCGAATCGAGCAACGTGCTCATTGTTCAGAAGACGGTTCGGTCACCGATTCGGCGTCACCGGACCCCGATGACGGGTCGGCCGGTTGCTGTAGGGCGATCAATGGAAAGTGATCAGTCATTCTCAGGCGGTATCCCTCTGACACAAGATACCCCAATCCCGCGCTCGCCGTGCCGACCAGGACCGACAGTCCCAGTGCCAGTGCCGCCGCAGCAACCCGGCGACGCAGCCGGACGCGGAGTGGGGGCACGGCCTGCGTGGCTCTCGGCAGCTCGAGACTCTTTGACGCCGTGCTCACGAGATCGGCATCGATGATGTTGGTGCGGACCGCGAACGCGGCCAGCAAGGCGCGGTCGCACAGCAAGTTGATGACCCGCGGAATTCCCTCTGACAACCGGTGAATCGTCTCGAGCGCCCGTGGCCGGAAGATGACCGAAGACCCGCCACCCGCCACGGTCAGGCGATGGATGACGTAGGCCGTCACCTCGTCGGGAGTCAGCGGCCGCAGCTCGTGCTTGATCGACACTCGCTGCGCCAGCTGTCGGAGCTCGGGCGTGCGGAGCGTGGTACTGAGGCCAGGTTGGCCTACGAGCACGATCTGCAGGAGCTTCTCCTTGTCGGTTTCGAGGTTCGAGAGAATACGAAGCTGCTCGAGGACCTGCGGCGGCAGGTTCTGTGCCTCGTCGACGATGACCATGGCACAGGCTCCCAGTGGCAAGAGAGACAGAAGAAAATCGTTGAGCGTGTCGATCAGCGTCTGCTTGCTGACCTGGCTCATCAGGCCGTGCTTGAGCTCATCTCGCGAGACCACACCAAAATCCTGCAGGATGACCTTGATCAGGTCGGTCTCCGACAGAAAGGGGTTGAGCAGCAGCGCGCTGAAGGTCTGTCGGTCGAGGCGCTCGAGCAGCGCCCGACACAAGGTGGTCTTGCCGGTGCCGATGTCCCCGGTGATGACGACAAATCCCTCTCGCCGGTGCATCGCGTACTCGAGCAGCTCGAACGCGCCGGCGTGGGTCTCGCTGCGAAACAGGAATTTCGGGTCCGGCGTCAGACTGAATGGCTTCTCGGTGAAACCGTAATACTCCTCGTACATCGCGGTACTCCCAGTATCGCGTTACGCGCCGTCGACCACGGTGGGCGTGATCAGAATCACGAGATCGGTGAGACGCGCGGTGGGTGCGGGCGCGAGCTCCACAGACGTCTCCTCTGAGGTCTCATCCGGGGTCTGGGTGTCCGCCACACCACGGGCGATCGGCCCCACCCGATGCAGCCAGCCGGTCAGCACGGCAGTCTCGCCGTCGCGTACTCGAAGAAGCGTGTCGGTCTCTCTGACCGTCAATGTCGGAGCCGTGGCTCCAGGTTCGCCTCCCGTCAGACCGGTTGCCGTAGTGACACTCGGGGTCACGCTCAACGTCACCTGTCCGTCGAGGCCGACCTGTGGCGTCATCGAGAGGACCACACCCGCGGTGGCGGGTCCCATGGCGATCCCGGTCGCCGCGGCGACCGACAGCGGTCTGGAATCGACCCGAACGACAACCGGCTCGTTGTTCATCGTGACCACGCTCGGACGCGAGAGCGTCGTAACTGCCCCTTGCTGTTCGAGCGCTTCCAGAAACCGCTCGACATCGGCGCGAGTCGCAAGAACCGGACGAATCGACGTGCCACCGACCCCTTGCAACGCGGGCGCCAGGCGACTCAGCGCATCCCAATCGAGCCCGGCGGAGGCCGCATCGGAGAGCGCGACCTCGATGATGCGCGCCTCGATGCGAACCTGTCGTCCTGCTCGCCGGTTGACACGGTCCAGATACCTGCCCACGGCGTCGACCCGCTCAGGAAAGTCCGTCACCTGCAGCAGGCCGGCACCCCGGTCCAGGTGCGCCCGACCATCGGCCGACAGCAGCGGACCCACCGCCAGCTCGAGCTCGGTGAAGAGGTCGCTGTCGTCGCTGGACACCAGCTCGGACGGGCTCGCGGCACCCTCGGCGGACCCGGACATCACCCGTCTGGTGGACACCCGGCGGGTGGTGACGAAGTTCACCTCGAACACCCGCGTTTGAAGCGGTCGTCGAACCACCCGCAGCACACCGTCTTCCAGTCTGTAGGCCAGATCGAGCGGACGCAGCACCAGGTCGAGCGCCTGTCGCAAGGTGACGTCCTTCAGCTCGCCCGTAAAGGTCTCGTCGATGCCAGGGTCTGGCACGAGACTGACTTCGGTCTCCCGCAGCAGCAGGCGCAGCAGGTCGGTGACCGGCAGTGGCTCGGCCAACAGCAGCGACAGGACCTGCTCGTCGAGCACCGGCACCGGTGCCGCCTCGTCGAGCTGGGTCACGACCAGCGGCTCCAGCGGCGGCAACGGGGGCCGCTGGGGCTCCGGGGTCGCAGCCGGCGGTGCCTGAGGCCCTAATGTCTCGGATACCTGGGTCGGCGGCGTCACTGCCGACACGTCGCGCTCCGCAGCAGCCTCGTCCGCGACCGGGTCTACCTGCGCTTCGTCCGGAAACGGTATGTTGGCGCCCGGTAAAATGGCGCACCCGGACACACCGGCCAGGAGCACACAGAGCCCCAACCTGCCAACCGCCGTCACCCAGTCGCGCATCAATTACCCTCGCACGCCGCTGCACACAATTTCCAACTTGCTTTTCGGTGGATAGGGCCTGGAACGATAGGGGGAACCGACAGACCACGGTTACATGGGTCAGTCACGCTGGCCGAAGGTCCGCTCGCGAGAACAGCTATCCTAGGCCGGAATTATCGGCGCGGCAGGTGCGGCGGGCGGGGTGGAACGGAAGATGAGGGCGCCGAACAGCCCTCCGAGCGTGGAGAACACCATCCCGATGGCCAGCATGAAAAAGAAGCCGATGGCCACGGCGCCAAGACCACCACCGGCCCCGAGGCCCTCGAGCATCTCGCGGACCTCGGGCGGCACGTCGGCCGCCGACTCGAGCAACCCGTCCATCAGTCCGCGCTGTAACGGTGCGGTCAGGAGCTGGATCGGCAACGCCACGACGGCGTAAACTACCGCCCCGACGACACCGGACAGGAACCCGCCGAGGGCCCCATCACCAAGCTGAATCGGGTCCGGTTTGCCGTGCTGTGTCAGGTAGGCGGTCACCATGCCACCCCCGAACACCCACAGGCAGCAGCAGTTGCCGATGGAGATGATTGGCAGGGCGGAAAGCACCCCCATGAACAGACCGCCGAAGAGGACCGGCTGCAGCATGACCTGGGACATGGGGTCTCGTCTACTCCAAGGAGACAGGAGGCAGGAGGCAGGAGGCAGGAGAAACGGGTTGGCTCGCCAAGCACGGGAGCGCCGTCATCCCAATCCCCCAACTCCCGTTCCCAATCCCCAACCCCGCGAGCTGAGTGTGGCCAGGTCAGCTCGCTCAGTCGTAGTACTCGAGTCCGAGGTGCGTAATGAGCTCTTCGCCGCGCATGTGCCGCAATGTGTTCTTCAGCTTCATGAGCTGAATAAACAGGTCGTGCTCGGGATACAGACCGCGGGCGTGCACCGGACTCTTGAAGTAGAAGGAAAGCCACTCCTGGATGCCGCTCATACCGGCACGTTTAGCCAGGTCGAGGAACAGCACGAGGTCGAGCACGATCGGCGCGGCGAGGATGCTGTCCCGACACAGGAAGTTGACTTTGAGCTGCATCGGGTAGCCGAGCCACCCGACCAGATCGATGTTGTCCCAGCCCTCTTTGTTGTCGCCACGCGGCGGGTAGTAGTTGATTCGGACGACGTGACACAGATCCTTGTATAAGGTCGGATACAGGTCGGGCTGCAGGATGTAGTCGAGTACCGACTTTTTACTTTCCTCTTTTGTCTTGAAGGACTCGGGATCGTCGAGCACCTCACCGTCGCGGTTCCCTAGGATATTTGTCGAGAACCACCCTGCTACACCGATGAGCCGCGCCTTCAGGCCGGGCGCGACGATCGTCTTGATGAGGGTCTGACCGGTCTTCAGGTCCTTGCCGGCGACGGGCGACCCGTTATCGATCGCGAGCTGGTCCAGAGCCGGTATATCGGCGCTCAGATTCGGCGCGGCGTTGGCGTACGGAATGCCCTCCTTCAGCGCCGCGTAGGCGTAGACCATGCTGGAGGGAATGTCGGCGGCGTTCGACTCGAGCGCCTGCTCGAACGCCTCGATCGAGTCGTGCGCCGGGGTCGGGGTCATGAAGATCTCGGTGCTGCCGCACCAGATCATCACCAGCCGGTCGAGCCCATTCGCCTCCTTGAAGGCGCAGATGTCGGCCCCCACCTGCTCGGCAATCTCCAGCTTGTTGGCGCCCGTCTTGACGTTGGTGCCCATTAGCCGCTTCACATACCGCTGATCGAACACCGCCGGCCACGGCTTGATCGCCTCGAGCTCGGGCCGAACCTGCTCGAGCATCGACGGCTCGATGACACCGGCCGTCATGGCCGCCTCGTAGCCGTTGTCCTCGAAGATGTCCCAGGCACCGAAGACCAGGTCGTCGAGCGACGCCAGCGGCACGAATTCCTTGATGAGCGGCGTGCGCCCTTCGTTGCGTTTCCCCAACCGGACAGTACCCATTTCGGCGAGCGAACCGGTGGGCGGGGCCAGACCCTTTCTGATGAGCAGCGTGCCTGCTACAAACGTGGTGCTGACGGCGCCCATGCCGACGAGCAGCACGCCGAGCTTGCCCTTGGCAGGCTCTATTTCAACTGGGTGTTTCACGGCCGGAGACTATATCATGGCGCGCGGGTTCCTCTGTGCGCCCCCCACTGCGACGGGCCGACCGCATACAGCCGGATCGGCGGGGACCGGACTGCTCCGGGCCCGATGAAAACGATGGCGATTTTCAAGAAGCTCAAGGGCGAGACAGACCTCCGGGTCTCGATAATCGGGCTACGGATGGGCGACCGCGTGTTGCAAGTCGGCCACAACGACCCGCGCCTGATCGCGCTGTTGGCGGCCAACGTCGGCATGAACGGACAGGCCGCGGCGCTGGTCACCGGCGACGCGGCGGCGAAGGCGATTACCCGCGCCGCCGAGGCCCGCGGTGTTCTGGTCGACGTGAAAGTGGCCCCGCTCCGGACCCCGCCGTTCGCCCAGGGGTGGTTCGACGTCGTCGTCATCCCGGAGCTCATCGGCACCATGCGGCCGCATGAGCGCGTCGGCGCGCTGCAGGGCGCGCAACAGGTGCTGCGCGTGGGGGGACGCTGCTATGTGATCGAGACCGCCCCGCGCGGGGGACTCGGCGCACTGTTCTCGACGCGCTCGCTCGACCCCCGCTATCGCACCCAGGGTGGCGCAGAGGCGGCATTGCGTGCCGAAGGGTTCAAGCCGGTCCGCACACTCGCCGAGCGTGACGGTCTGCTCTTTACCGAAGGCATGAAGCCGGACTTCGCACAGCCGTAGTAGGCCATCGCACTGACCTCTTCCGAGCACACAGTGTGTCCCGAAAGGAGGCAGCGGCCAACCAAACGGCAAGTTTTCGCGTCAAATTCCCGAGAATACGGGTACCCAGCGCCGTTCTGGTCTCGATCGGACCGGCAAGCGTTTTGCTTGAGCGGTAAGCGTCTTGAAATAGACCGCCAAGGCGTATCGTCCACCGCCGTGTAGGAATGCGATCGAGACATGACCCATCGGACGCGCACGCCGCCCGACGTCTTCTCGGCACGCGAGCTGGCGCGCGCCACGAGCGTGCCGTTGCGACACATCTGCGCGCTGATTCGCGCGGCCGAGATTCCGACTGTCGATGGAGTGCTGGTCGCCCGTCATGACGCGGTCCGGGCTTGCCGGGCATTGCTCGATGGCCGGTTGACCTTGCCTCCGGTCGGCATGACAAGCGGACTGCTGTTCCATGACCGGTTCGGTTCGACTCGAACCGGGCGCTCCGCCAGCGCGTCGCTGCTGGTTTCCGGCTCAATCCACGCGGCGGTGCTCGCGCTCGTCCTGGTGCTGGCGAGTGTGGCGGTTCCCAGGGCGCTACCTGACGACACCGAAGACTCCCCGTCCGATTTGGTTCAGCTGGTGTTCATTGCCGAGCCCGGTCCAGGAGGCGGGGGCGGAGGCGGGGGACGTCGCCAGCCCGCGGCGCCGCCGGTGGCCAAGCGGACCGGCGTGCGACCAGTCAGCAGCCCGCTGCCACGGCGGCGGCCGCCTGCGCTCGCACCGCGACGCCCGAAACCCGCGCCACCACCCAAACCGCTCGTTCACGAGCCGCTGCCGCCAATTCTGGCGCCTCTTGCCGCTATCGGGGCAGACACGCGGGATGTCGCCGGTCTACTGGCGCAGGCCGTGAATCCAACGACGCCTCCGCCGAAGACAGAGAGCCGAGGCGGTGGCACCGGTGGCGGCGTGGGTAGCGGCGCTGGCGTGGGCGTCGGAACGGGGACCGGACGCGGGGTCGGACCGGGTGAGGGCGGAGGCGCCGGCGGCGGGCCATACCGCCCAAGCAGCGGAATTGATCCACCCCGTCTACTCCGCGAGGTGCCTCCAGACTACACAGAGAATGCACGACGGGCCGGTCTCGAGGGTGAAGTGCTGCTCGAGGTCGTGGTCGGCCCGGATGGCGGCGTCCGCGACGTACGCGTGATGCGCCGTCTCGGGGCCGGGCTGGACGAGCGCGCGATCGAGGCCGTGCGACAGTGGCGCTTCTCTCCGGCGCGACGACTCGGAACACCGGTCGCCGTCATCGTCGAAGTCGCCGTCGAGTTCAAACTGCGATAGGAAGAGCGGTCAACACCAGCGACAGCAACGGGAGCATGGATATGGACGTCGCCCTGGCAACCGTCACAGTGATTTCCTTGAGCATGGCTTTCGCCATGGGGGTCGTGACCTGGCGTCTGATGCGCGAGGAACGGCTGCGGTCCGATGCGCGGGTCGCCGCCCTGATGGCTGACCTCGACCGTGCACGGGGACGGGACGTCGGCGCGGTCGGTCAACCCGCGTCGCGCGCTCGCGACGTGGCGACACCGGTGCAGACAACCGAGCCCAACCCGCCCCGACGACGGTCCGTTCCGGCGATGCCAGCGTCCACCCCGGCACGGTCGGCCGGGTCCAGGTTGGCGCCCGCAGCCCCAGAGGCAAGACCGGCGACTGCCCTGTTTGGCACCCAGGCGGGGTCCCCGGCGTTACTGCGCCGGATTCTGGCCACCGCAGCGGCCGCGGCGCTGGTGCTGGCGGCGGTCGCTCTGGGGATGCTGTCCAGCAACACCCCGTCGGATCCTGGAACTGGCAGCACTCCGGAACCTGTTGAGCTGCTCTCGCTCGCGCATGCCAGAGAGGGCGAGTATCTGGAGATTACCGGGTCCATCCGAAATCCGCCAGCTGGCATCGAACGCGAGCAGCTCAGCGTCATGGCCACCGTGTTCGACCGGAACGGCACAGTGGTGGGAACTGGACAGACTCCGCTGCCGGTGTCGGTGCTGGCGCCCGGCGGCGAAACGCCGTTCACCATCTTGCTGCCAGACGCCGACCGGATAAACCGATATCGGATCAGCTTCATGCAAGGTCATACCAACGTTCCGCATGTCGATCGACGGACGCCGGGCGGCCAGGCGCGCTCGACCACCCCGTCACCTTGGGGAGCCCGGCTATGACCTTGAAGACGTTGCTGACCCTGGTGCCAAGGCCCAGCCGTGCCGCCACCGCGCTGTCACTGGCCGCTGTGGTCCCATTGGTGGCCGCCGGTCAGCAACGACCTGAACCGAGCGACCCGGCGTTCGTGTTCCGCACCGGTGTCGAGCTGATCAACGTGACCGCGACGGTCACCGATCCCCGGGGCGGCTTCGTCAACGGTTTGACCAAGGACGACTTCCTGGTCTACCAGGACGGTGAGCTCGTGGAGGTGACCCAATTCAACAACGAGCGGGTGCCGGTGAGCCTCGGCATCGCGCTGGACACAAGCGAGAGCATGGATGGTCGGAAGATGGACGCGGCGCGGAACGCCCTCGACCGCTTCCTGTACGACCTGCTCGGTCCGGACGACGAGATTCTTCTCTATCGGTTCAGCTACACGCCGGTCCGGCTGCAGCGTTGGACCACCGACCGTGAACTGCTCAGCCGCGCTCTCAGAGACATCCGCCCAGGCGGCGGCACCGCGATGTACGACGCGGTGGCCGAGTCGGTGCCGCAGATCGCGGAGGGGCGCCACGCCAAGAAGGCGTTGCTGATCATTTCCGATGGCAATGACAACAACAGCGAAACCCGCCTCCGGGATCTGCAGGAACTCATCCGGGAGAACGAGGCGCTGATCTACGCGATCGGCATCGACGGAGACTCCGGTGGGTCACGCCGGACCCGCCGACCGCCGATCGGAATTCCAGCCCCGACCCCCTTCCCATTCCCGGGCGGTGGCCGACGACCCCCTCAGTTTCCGAGAGGCCGAAACCCGATCCAGGCGGCACAGGACGACCGCGTCAACGTGTCGGCCCTGCGTGACCTCACCGACGACAGCGGCGGACGGACCGAGATTATCCGGGACGCCGACGACCTCGACCCGGCAACCGCCGGCATCGCGCGCGAGCTGAGCCAGCAGTACTACCTGGGCTATCCCGCGCAGACCGAGAAGGACGGCCGCTGGCACTCGATTCGCGTCGAGGTGCGCGACTCCTCCTATCGGGTCCGTGCCCGACGGGGCTTCACCGCGACCCCCTGACTCCTCTCTCCTTCGTATATCATCCGGCGCGTGGAGTTGCTCGCCGCGGTCGGTTTGAGCCTGGTCGGAAGCGGGAGTGGGGTGCTCATTGCCTCGCCGCTCCTGTTGCTGGGTCAGCGTACCCGGCTCCAACTGGTTCCGGGTCTCATCAGCTACGCGGTCGGCACGCTCCTCGGGGTAGCGTTGCTCGCGCTGGTGCCCGAAGCGCTCGAATCGCTAGAGGCGCCTGTGGCGCTTGGGGCGCTCCTGGCCGGCATCCTCGGGTTCTTCATGCTCGAGAAGCTCGTGATCTGGCGTCACTGCCATACCGAGGACTGCGAGGCGCACGACACCAGCGCAGCGCTCATTCTGATCGGCAGCGGTCTCCACAACTTCACCGATGGCGCCATCGTGGGTGCGGCAGTTCTCACATCGCTGCCACTGGGCATCACGACGGCGCTGGCCGTGGCGGCGCACCAGATCCCTCAAGAGGTGGGCGACTTCGCAATCTTGCTCGATGCCGGCTACTCGCGCACACGGGCCTTCGTCCTGAATGCCCTGTCGGCCTCGACGTGCGTGCTCGGTGCCATCGCGGTCTATGGGGCGGCAAGCTGGACACCAACCGCGCTACCCTACGTGCTCGCCGTCGCCGCCGGGAGCTTCCTCTACGTGGCGATGTCAGACCTCATCCCCGGACTGCACCGTGAGGCGATCGACCAGGGCGCTGTTCGTCAGGTCATACTGATTGCCGCCGGTGTCGGCACGATCATGATGTTGTAGGACGTCTCTTCAGCTTCCGGCTGGCGGTCGTCTACAGTACAGTGAAGATATAGACGATGCTGACTTCCCGGATTGTCCTGGCGGCCGGATTCTTCACTCTGCTGGGAGTCTGTGTGCCGAGTCCGCCTTCGGCGTTCGGCCAGCCGCGCGATGGCGCGGGCCAGCAGTTTGGACAGCCTGCCCGGGACACCTCGGCCCTCGACCGGGCGACCGGCGTTGCGACACTCTCGGGACGCGTGCTGGCCGCCGACACCGGTGCCGTCGTCAAGCGCGCAACCGTGCGTCTTGCAGGTCAGGACACCCGCGACCGCCGAACGGTGCAAACCGACGACAACGGGCGGTACCTGTTTACCGATCTGCAGGCCGGCCATTTCACGGTTACGGTCAGCAAGGCCGGTTTCATCTCCCTTGCCTATGGTCAGAAGCACCCACGTCAGCCGGCCCTTCCGATTCAGGTCGACGCAGGCCGGCAGATCCGCAGCGTCGACATTGCGCTGCCGCGGGGCTCAGTGCTCACCGGGCATGTTGTGGACGAAGACGGGGAACCGATGCCGCGTGCCGTCGTCCAGGTGCTGCGGTACGTCTACCGTCAGGGTCAGCGTGAGATCGAGCCGGCCGGCACCGACCAGACCGATGACCGGGGACAATTTCGTGTGTTCGATCTGGATCCGGGTGAGTACTACGTCAGCGTGACGCTGCCGCGTCGGCGAAGCACCTTTCCCGGTGGCGGACGGGTCGGCCGCGGAGGATCCGGAGCCCGCGGCGGCCGCGGTGGAAGAGGCGGCTTCGGTGGCGCCGATACCGCCGCAGAACCTGAGACGGTCGGGTTCGCGCCGACCTACTATCCCGGGGTGACGACGCTTCGTGAGGCGACCCCGCTCACACTCGGGCTGAGCCAGGAGCTGAGTGGGATCGCCTTCGCCGCCCAGCTCGTACAGATGGCGCGCGTCGGCGGCCTGGTGTTCAGTCCCGACGGATCAGCTGCACGCGGCACGCAGATCATGCTGACGTCGGTTGAAAACACCGGACGCATGCCGGGCGCCCTGCTCGGGAGCCGGGTCAACCGCGACGGCTCCTTCGAGGTGGACGGTGTGCCACCTGGTCGGTACACCGTGCAGGCGCGCCAGGGGCGCGGTCGTGGCGACAATCCCCTGGTCTTCGCAACTACCGAGATCACGGTCAACGGACAGGACGTGACCGACCTATCGCTAATTCTGCGCCGCGGGGCCGAAATTCGAGGCACCGTCATCTTCGACGGGAAGAGCATGCCGGAGTCCCCCGGGGTCGAGCAACAGCTGGTCCCGTCGAGACGGATCGTCGTCACGACGAGCCCCCTCAACTCGACGCCGTTCGAAGGCCGCGGAGTCACCGACGCCGGTGTCCAGGATGACGGCAGCTTCGTCCTGAGCGACGTCGGGAGCGGCCCGCGCTTGATCAGGATGAGCCGCATGCCGGAGGGACTGCAGCTGAAGGGCGTGTATCTCGACGGACGGAACGTCATCGACACGCCATTGGACTTCGCTCCCGGACAGACCATCTCGGGTGTCACGTTGGAGATCACCGCCCGGATCACGGAGCTGACCGGACTGGTGCACGACGACCAGGGAAACGCGCTGACAGAGTTTACGGTCATCGCCTTTCCGACCAACGACACACTCTGGCAACCGCAATCTAGACACATCATGGCGTCTCGACCTGACCAGAATGCCCAGTATCGGATTCGGGGCCTCCCGCCAGGCGACTATCTCCTCTCTGTGGTCGAGGTCGTTCAGCAGGGGGAATGGTTCGACCCTCGCTTGCTCGAAGACCTGCAACGACGTGCCGCGCGGGTGACTCTCCGAGACGGCGAGAGCCAGTCGCTGAATCTCGAGCTCGGCGCGGCGCACTAGGCGCCGCGGATTGGCTTTCGGCACGATTGTTCGCCTCCCAGCCTCAGAGCCTCACACGGTCTGCCTTCGCGACAGCTATGGCGGCCTCGCCGCAGCTCGCTAGGCATCACTGTCAGCGCGCGAAGGCGGGGTATATACTGGCGGTCCTTCTCGACCATGTCCTCCAAGCCCCGCCTCTTCCTGATTGACGGCAACAACCAGATGTACCGCGCGTATCACGCGATCCGTGCGTTGACCGGACCGGACGGGCGGTCGACCAACGCGGTATACGGCTTTGTCACGATGCTGCGAAAGCTCATCGACGATCAGCAGCCGGATCTGATGGCCGCCGCCTTCGATTTGCGGGGCCCGACCTTCCGTCACGAGCTCGACGCCGACTACAAAGCGACACGGCGTCCGATGCCTGATGACCTCGTCGAACAGGTTCCCTGGGTCCACGAGGCCTGCGCGGCGCTTGGTGTACCGGTTGTCACACATGAGGGAGTCGAGGCCGACGACGTGATCGGCACCCTGGCCACGCGGGCAATCGCCGCCGGTATTGACGTGGTCGTCGTGACCGGGGACAAGGACTTTTTCCAGCTCGTCAGTGATCAGCTGCGGGTATTCAATCCCCGGGATGAGGGCACGTGGTACGACGACGCTGGGGTAATCGAGAAGTTTGGGGTACGTCCCGACCAGGTCGTCGACGTCCTCTCGCTGATGGGAGACGCCAGCGACAACGTCAAGGGGGTGCCCGGAATCGGCGAGAAGGGCGCCCGGCAGCTAGTCTCAGACTTTGGCTCGCTCGATTGGCTCCTCGAGCACGCCGACGAGCTGCCGACGAAGAAGTATCGCACCGCGCTGACCGAACATGGCGACGACGCGCGCCGCAGCCGCGACCTTGTAACGATTCACACAGATGTACCGGTTCCCTCCGAGCCTGACCAGTACCGCTACGCTGGCGCCGACCGGGCGCGCTGCTTCACCCTATTCTCCGAGCTGGGATTCACATCACTGCTCAGCCAATTTGCACCGACCGCCGAAAGCGTTGCCACCGACTACCGCATCGTCAACGAGATCACCCAGCTCGAAGCACTCGCCGCCTCGCTCCGCGAAGCCGGCCACTGCGGCCTGCACGTACTGACGGTGTCGGGGCCGCCGTCTCCTAGCGGCGTCGTTGGCCTGGCCTTCTCGACAGCGCCGCGGTCAGCCAGCTATGTGCCGCTGGCGCGAGACGGGCTCGACCTGACGGGCAGCCTGGATGGCGCGACCGTGTTCGAGACGCTGGGGCCACTGCTCGAGGACCCGCAGGTGGGCAAGATCGGGCACGACCTCAAGCGGGAAATGCTATGGCTCGCTGCGAGCGCGGTCCGGCTGCGGGGTCTCGAGCTCGACACGATGATCGCCAGCTATCTCCTCGACTCAACGCGAACAACGCCCACCCTCGAAACCGTGGCGCTCGAGCATGCCGGCTACCAGGCACTGACCGCTCAGGCGGTGCGCGGCAAAGGCCCCAAGGCGCCCGACTTCGACCGTCTGCCGCCCGACGGGGTCGTCGCCTATGCGTGCGAGCGAGCCGATCTGCCGTTGCAGGCAAGGGACCCACTGGCCGCGCTCTTGCGCGAGGAACACCTGGCGGAACTCTACCGCGAGCTGGAACACCCTCTGATTCCGGTGCTGGTCGACATCGAACGCGCCGGCATCCAGGTTGCCACCGACGCCCTCGCCACGCAGTCCCGGCAGATGGACGGCGAGCTAAACGAGCTGCAATCGCAGATCTTCAGCCTTGCGGGCGAATCGTTCAACATCAACTCACCCCGGCAGCTGTCGGCCATCCTCTTCGAGAAGCTGGCGCTGCCGAGCCGGAAGAAGACCGGGAAGACACGCGCCGCTTCCACCTCGGCGCAGGTGCTCTCGGAGCTGGCGGAGCAGCATGAGCTCCCACGGCTCGTCGTCGAGTGGCGGGCGGTGCAGAAGCTCAAGGGGACCTATGTCGACGCGTTGCCCAAAATGGTGCGACCGGACACGGGCCGCGTGCATACCTCCTTCAACCAGGCGGTCGCGGCGACCGGGCGGCTGAGCAGCAGCGACCCGAACCTGCAGAACATCCCGATCCGGACGCCGCTTGGCCGTGAAATCCGCAGGGCCTTTGTCGCCCGTGAGGGACACGTGCTGATCTCGGCCGACTACTCCCAGATCGAGCTGCGCGTGCTGGCCCATCTCTCGGCCGACCCCGCCCTCATCGACGCCTTCGTCGGCGGCGAGGACATCCACGACCAGACGGCGCACCGTGTGTTCGGGGATGACAGCGGGCTCGACCCGCATGAGCTACGACGACGCGCCAAGATCATCAACTATGCCTTGCTCTACGGCAAGACGGCGTTCACGCTGGCCAAGGACATCGACGTCACGCCGCACGCGGCGCAGGCGTTCATCGATGCCTACTTCGAGGGCTACCCCAGCGTGCGGGGATTTCTCGAGGGGGTGGTCGAGACGGCGCGTGAAACCGGCGAGGTCCGGACGATGTTCGGCCGGCGCCGGCTGGTACCGGAGCTACGCAGCCGCAACGGCCAAATCCGGGCGGCCGCCGAGCGGGTGACGGTGAACATGCCGATCCAGGGCACCGCTGCCGACATCCTGAAGCGGGCGATGATCGAACTCGCCGGCGCGCTGCCGGCATCGGCGCCGATGATCCTCACGGTGCACGACGAGCTACTGATCGAGGCACCGGGGGACGAGGCCGACTCGGTGGCATCGCTGGTTCGCGACCGGATGGAGCGGGCCGCCGACCTGAGCGTGCCGCTGACGGTCGATGTCGGGATCGGGGAGAACTGGATGGCCGCCAAAGGGTAACAGCATCCCTAGTAGCGCTTCACCTAGGAACGACACATCATTTTCTGACGCTGTACACCTTGGTTCGCGTACGAATCAGCAGACGGTCGCCGACGATCGCCGGTGACGCCATCGCCATGTCGTCAAGGCTGTTGACCCCGAGCACCTCGAACTCGCGTCCGGCTCGCATGACGTACGTGTCGCCCTGTTCGCTCAGCGCGAAGATCTTGCCGTTGTAGGCCCAGGGCGACGAGGTGAAGCTTGCGCCCACGCGGATGCGCTGCCGGCCGTAGACCGGCTCACCGGTCCGGGCATCGTAGGCTTCGAAGAACCCGCGGTCGAGCAGGCTGTAGTAGATGTCGCCGTAGACGAGCGGCGACGTATTGTAGTTGCCGGCCTTCGGCTGATACCAGGCGACGTAGTCGTTCGACCGCTCCCCATCGACGAGCGTGATGTCGCCGCTGGCTCCCGGTCGTATGGCGTATGCGGGTCGGTGATCGTCACGGAAGTACCCGGAGTTTACATAGACGAGTCCGTGGCTCGAGAACGGCGTGGCGATGGATGCCCAAGACATCCGGCCGTCCATCTCCCACAGAAGGTTGCCGTCGAGGTCGTAGGAACGGATGCGGTTGACCGCCGAGGTGACAATTTCGGTGCGTTGCTCGTGCTCCCAGATGTAGGGAGTGGCCCAGCTCGAGACCTCGTCGCGGGCCGTGCGCCAGATCTCTCGACCGGTGCGCTTGTCGAGCGCGGCGATCCACGACTCCTCCTCGTTGTCGTAGACGATGATCAGCTTGTCTTCGTGCACCACCGGCGACGAGGCCGACCCCCAGTTTGACCGCGTCTGTTTATCGGGAATCTCAAGGCTCCAGACCTCGTTTCCGTCCATGTCGAAGGTGTAAAGACCGAGATCGCCGAAGCGCACATACACCCGCTCGCCGTCAGTGGTCGGCGTTTCCGACGCGTAGGTGTTCTTCATATGGCGCGGGAACGACGGCCGGCCCGAGCTCACGGAACGGCGCCAGAGCACGTCACCCGTCTCGAGATCCAGGCAGTAGACCAGCCAGTCGTGCTCGAGCGGCGGCGGCTCGGGACGCCCCTGCGGCGCGTAGAGCCCCGGCTTGGGCTGTTCGAACGCACCCTCGGCGGTCACCGTGGTCACGAAGAGGCGGTTGCCCCAAACCACCGGGCTCGACCAGCCGAGGCCCGGAACGTCGGTGACCCATTCGACGTTCTCGGTCTGGCTCCAGGTCTCGGGCAGGTCCGGGTTGTCGGCCACCGCGGCGTTCATCGTCGGCCCACGCAAGTGCGGCCAGTTGTCGGCCTCGGCCGCTCGCCCCGCCGGCTCAATGACGGTGAGCGTCATCATCAACACCAGCACGGGACCGCACCTGGCTGAGCTCATGTCATCTACTCCCTGTCCCGCGGCCCTGATCGGCGTCACGCGCAAGCACTTCTCCACCGCTGTTATAAGCCAGTACGTCCTGAAACTCCAGTTCACGTGTCATTCGACATCCGGGTAGGGCGGCCTCGGCACCGCAGCTACAACTGCACGGCGACGCCAGACTGGTATGGCGAGCACCTGGATTTACCCCGGGCCCTGTTGGGGTTTCGACCATCTGATTCGGGCGTCTCACCTAGTGCGGAAAATCACTCACGCCCTCAACTGCTATTTACGTAAGCTGCTTACAAATAACACCTTACGTCAGAACGGCGCCGTTCGTCGGCCCGAATCCCTCCAGTCACCATCCTGGCGGAGTTGTATAATCCTCGACCGAATGGCGGAGCCCACCACAATCCCGCGATCGGAGCATCACGTCTCCCGCCGGCACATAGACCACGACGCGCTCAAGGTCATCGCCCGACTCCAGCAGAACGACTTCGAGACGTATCTCGTCGGCGGTGGTGTGCGAGACCTGTTGCTGGACCGGCGCCCGAAGGATTTCGACCTCGGGACCGCTGCGCATCCGCAGCAGATCAAGCGGCTCTTCCGAAACTGTTGGATCATCGGTCGGCGATTCCGGCTGGCGCACATCAAGTTCGGCGAGAAGACGCTCGAGGTCGCCACGTTTCGCAAGCAGATTCCGCCGGAAACCGACACCGAACGCGGGGCGCGCGAGGCGGAACGAGAACGGGCCAAGCGGGAAGCAGCGGCGGCCGGCACCCGCCCACGGCGATTCATTCCACGCGACAACACGTTTGGCACAGCCGAGGAAGATGCCTTCCGGCGAGACTTCACGATCAACGCGCTGTTCTACGACGCGTCTACCCGCTCCATCCTCGATTATGTCGACGGCATGCGCGACATCCGGAGCCGAACGATTCGGAGCATCGGCGACCCCAACGAGCGCTTCATCGAGGACCCGGTCCGTATGCTCCGGGCGATCGTGCTGGCGGCCAGGCTCGATCTCTCCATTGACCCAGCCGTGACCGCGGCAATCCGCAAGCATCATGGCGAGATCGCCCACAGCTCACCGGCGCGTCTCGTGGAGGAGCTCTACAAGATTGCGCGTAGCGGCGCCTCCGAACGGATCATCCGCGACCTGGGCGACGTAAAACTCTTGCAGCACATCGCACCGGAGCTCGACCGCGCCCGATCAGACGCGCTCTGGCGGTCGCTGGCGGCACTCGATCGGTACCGACGCCAGTTCGACGACATCCCGCCGTCGCTCGGAAACGCCATTCTGCTCGGCAGCATCGTGTCGCCGTTCGCGACGATCGAACGTCCCCGGCGCCGCGCGGCCCACGAACCGCTTGCCAAGCGCCCACTCGAGGTCTCGCTCGGCGTCCTCCCGGTCGCGCGCCGAGACCTGGAGCGTCTGCGTCAGATACTGGATCTGCAACACCGTCTGGCCGAAGAGCAACTGTCACCGCGCGCGACGCGGACCCTGATGCATCGGTCGGCGTTCGCCGACGCGCTCACCTGGATGGAGGTCCACGGACAGACGCCTGAGCTGGTCGAGCGCTGGCAGAGCGAGGCAAGCGCCGCAGCGGCCGCTCCCGACGAGGAGCAAGTGCGGCCTCGGCGGCGCCGGCGGCGCCGGCGGCGGCGCCGCCCAGGAGCCGGGCAGCGCGGACCCGAGGGGGAGGACCAGGGACGGTAACAGGCTCAACCGAGCAGGATCCCGGTCACCCGCACGAACGACAGGCCCACTCCGACCAGCGTGAGCACGATCAGCCCGAGCGAGGTCATCAGGACCCAGCTGCTGTCCTGCCGCACGTCGTCGAGGTTCATGAGCTGGGCGGCCACCCAGCCGGCGGCGAACCCGCCCCCATGTGCCCAGTTGTTGATCCCGGGCATCAGAAAACCGAAGACACCGAGAATGATCGCCCACTGCCAGAGCTGCTGGGTCATCATCGAGCTCCCCCGTCGTCGCCCGTAGACGATGAGCGCCGCCAGCAATCCGAAGATGGCGCCCGAGGCGCCGATCGTCGGCGCAGCCAGCCGACCCGACAACACCAGGTCTATCGCGCTCCTGAGCATCAACTCACCGCGCACCACCGCTACGAGCAGACCGAGCGCACCGTTCAACAGGTTCGACGCCAGAAAGCCGCCCGCCCCAGCAATGTTGAACAGCAGAAAAGCGCGCCCGGGCCCGTAGACCTCGGCCACGGCCGGACCCAGGTTCCGGATCCACATGACATTGAAGATGATGTGTAGCAGGCTGCCGTGTAGATACATCGCCGTCAGCAGCGTCCACCACCACCCTTGCTCCCAGGCGAACCCGCCAGTCATCCCGAGTTGGTACAGCGCGAGGCTGCTGGGCGACAGGATCGAGAACAGACCTCCCCCCAAGATGTTCGCGCCGCCGGCCACGCTTATCAACAACGCCGCCGCATACAGGGCGGCGCACGTGCCGACAATGAGCGTGAACAGATCGAGCCGGCCACCGAGCGAACGGCGCAACACCGTCGCCCACCCGAACAGTCCGGGCCGCCAGGCGCCGCAAAAGGGGCACTTCTCCTCGTTCACGCCCACGAGCCGGCCGCACTGGGAGCAGACGACGGAACCTTGAACTTGTCTCACGACCCCTGCGGCGACGGCTCGCTCTGCTTGATGGTCTTGTAGGGTCTGGCGAGCTCGAGCCGCGACAGCAACCGGATCACCGGCCACGCCGGGTCGAGCTCGCTCGGTCGGAAGCTGAATTTCGGGCTACGTGGAAACTCGTGGTGGTTGTTGTGCAGTCCTTCGCCACCGGTGACGAGCGCCAGTGTCCGGATGTTCGTCGCCGTGTTTGTGAAGTTCTTGTATCCGGCGTAGTGGCAGAGGCCGTTGATCGATGACGACAGCACGAACACGTACATGACGGTGTGTATCAGCGCCGCCAGCAGCCCCCACCCGACACCCAGCACGACGCACAACCCCGCGATCCCGATCAGCAGGCCGAGCGGGCCACGGTCAAACAATACGCGGTCCCACCCATCGGGTGCCATATCGCGGACGTATTTCTCGACCACTTCAGGTTTTCGCGCCTCCCGGACATAGTGAAAGGCGTTACCAAGCTGTACCGACCAGAAACCCATCAGCAGCGGGCTGTGCGGATCTCCCGCCTCATCGGTGAACGCGTGGTGTTTTCGGTGTACGGCGACCCACTGGCGCGGCACCATGCCGGTGGTCATCCAGATCACGAACCGGAAACCCCACTCGACGACCGGGTGCAGGTCGAGCGCTCGGTGCGTAGCGCTCCGGTGCAGGTAGATCGTGGTGGCAAAGACAGCCGCCTGGGTCACCGCTGACGAGACGACCAACATCACGATCACCGATGTCAGCACATCGCCCTCCCGCACCGTCCGCGACGCAGCCCGACGCCGACCCGCGCGCCATTCCATGCAGAGCCGCTAACGCTACCACAAAGCTCAACCATGGACGCACGCCGATCGCGTGTCCTCTACCCGTGGACGCGCTCGAACTCCGCCATGAACGCGACGAGCGCCTCGACGCCCGATTCGGGAAACGCGTTGTAAATAGAGGCGCGCTGGCCCCCGACCGAGCGGTGCCCCTTGAGCCCCGAGAATCCCGCCTCGCCCGCCTCGGTGACGAACCGCCGCTCGAGCTCTTCGGAAGATAGCCGGAACGTCACGTTCATCAGCGAGCGGCTGCCAGTCTGCGCGGTGCCCCGGTAGAACCCCGTCCGGTCGATCGCCTCGTAGAGCAGCGCCGCCTTACGCCGGTTGCGGGTCTCCATCGCCGCCAGTCCGCCGTTGTCGAGCAGCCAGCGCATGACGAGGCCGAACAGGTAGATGGCGAACACCGGCGGCGTGTTGTAGCGCGACCGGTTCTTGGCTGCCACCGCGTAACGCAGCATCGTGGGCAACGACTCTGGACCCCGCTCGGCGAGATCGGCGCGGATGATGACGAGCGTCAAGCCGGCCGGTCCGAGATTCTTCTGCGCACCGCCGTAGATGAGCCCGTAGCGGGTCATATCGATCGGGCGGCAGAGCAGATCCGACGACGCGTCGACCACCAGCGGGGTATCTCCCACGTCCGGCATCGAGGGCCACTGCGTTCCGACGATCGTGTTGTTGGAGGTGACGTGCACATATGCGCTGCCGTCGCTTACCTGCAGCCCGTCGAATGCCGGCACCCGGGTGAACGCCTCCTCCTCGGTCGTCGCGCAGATATTCACCCGTCCGAACTTCGCCGCCTCGGCCGCCGCCTTCTTCGCCCAACTGCCGGTCAGCGAGTAGTCGGCCACTCCGTCCGGCGGGAGCAGGTTCATCGGCACCATAGCGAACTGCTGGCTGGCGCCCCCTTGCAGGAATAGCACGTGATACTCGTCACCAGCGCCGGTCAACGCCCGCAGGTCCGCCTCCGCCTGCCCCAGGATCCGGTCGAACGCCGCCGACCGGTGGCTGATCTCGAGCACCGACATACCGACCCCCGGCAGGGCCATGAGATCGCGCTGCGCCTCCTCGAGAACGGGTTCCGGGAGCACAGCCGGTCCGGCGCTGAAGTTGAAGATGCGGTGGGTCGGGGTAGAGGACATAGCAGGGTATTTCCTTAGAAGTCAGAAGTCAGAATGAAGCTTGTCGTCTTCGGTCACTGGGAAAATCAAGTGCGATGCTGGCGAAGCCCTCCGACTTCTTCTGACTTCTACCTTCTGCCTTCTGGCTTCTTCGTGTGTCAGATCAGATGCGTGAGGAGTCCGTCCCGGAGCTTGGGCTCGAACCAGGTCGATTTGGGCGGCATGATCGCTCCGGCGTCGGCGATCGACAGCAGTTCCGAGACGGTGACCGGGGCTAGCGAGAAGGCGACCGCCGCCTCTCCCGCATCGACCAGCCGCACCAGCTCGGCCGTGCCGCGCTCCCCTCCTACGAAGCGAACACGTGGGTCGGTCCGGATGTCGGCCACTTCGAGCACCGACCCGAGCAACCGCTCCTGCAGCACCGAGACGTCGAGAGCCGCCACCGGGTCGATGGTGCCGCTGCCGGCGCCAGGCTCGCTATCCGCCAACCCGACCCGGAACCACTGCCCGTCGACATACATCGCCAATGCCCCTTTGGGCGGCGTGGTCTGGCTTGTCGGCTCCACCGGGCACCGCGCCGCCACCGACGCGAGAAACTGGTCCGGTGTCGCCCCGGCCAAGTTCGCGAGCGCCCGGTTGTAGGGCAGAATCCGGGTCTGCCGGTCCGGGAATGCCACCGCCAGAAAGACATCCCGCTCGGAGGGCCCGGCGACGCCGTCCCCGCCGTGCCGCGGCGCCCTACGCGCGCGGACGGCGCTGGCCGCGCGATGATGACCATCGGCGATGTAGAGCGCCGGCACGGCGGCGAATCTGTCAACCAACTGCGCCGTTTCTTCCGGTGTCGCCCGCCAGACGGTGTGACGCACTTCGTCCGGCGCCTCGAAGTCGAACAGCGGCGCCTGTCCCGAGACCGTCTCGACCGCCGCGTCGATCACCGGCGTCCCTCGATAGGTGAGAAAGACGACCCCAGTCTGCGCCCCGATCGTCACCATATGGCGCGTGCGGTCGTCCTCTTTCGCCGGACGGGTCCGCTCGTGCTTCTTGATGGCGCCGCTGTCGTATTCGTCGAGCGAATAGCAGCCTGCCAGCCCGGTCTGCACGTGGTCGCCATCGACCAGGCGATAGACATACAGCGCCGGCTCCGCCTCGACCACCAGTGGCGCCGCACCACGCAGCGACGCCAGATTCTCGCGCGCCGTCTCGTAGACGACCGGGTCGTACGGATCGGTGTCCGCAGCCAGATCGATCTCGGCCCGTGTCACATGGAGAAAGCTGAGCGGCGCGTCGGCAGCGAGCACCCGCGCATCCTCGGTGCTGACGACGTCGTAGGGCACGGCGGCTACGGCCGCGGCCGCGCCGGGTTCCGGGCGGAGCGCGCGAAACGGACGAACAGCGGCCATCTGGAAATCCGTCGGAGGCTAGGGTGTCCGGGACCGGGTCACGCCGGCGAAACTGTGAAGCCCCGTCACGCCGCCGCAATCGTCACTGGGTGTTCGCCCCAATCGGGGCGTTGCCGAACCGCTGCTGCTGTCCAGTCAACTGGGCCAGCGCGTGGTCGCGGACTTCCCGGAACGCGGCCATCTGGGCCTCTGGCACCGGATCACCAGGCGGCATGTTTCGGCGCTCGAGGAGCGGGTTCACGAAGGTGCCGTTCTTTCGAATGCGGTAGTCCAGGTGTGGCCCCGTCGCCAGACCGGTCGACCCCACGTAGCCAATCACCTCTCCCTGCAGGATCCGGGCACCCCGCCGCATCCCCTTGGCGAACCGTGACAGGTGCAGGTAATAGGTCTCGTAGCCGTTGGTGTGACGCAACCGCACCATGTTGCCTGAGCCCCCGCTTGGGGCGGCCGACACGAGGGTCCCGTTGGCGACCGCGATGACCGGCGTACCAGTCGGCGCCCCATAATCGACGCCCAGATGGGCCCGTTCGGTCCCGAGGACTGGATGCATCCGCCGATACGAAAACCGCGAGGTGAGACGCGGCTCGAACCGAAACGGCGACGCCAGGAACTGGCGCTTCAGCGACCGGCCCTCCGCATCGAAATAGGCCGGTGCGTCGCTCGGAAGCTGAAACCTGAACCCGTAGACTTGTCGACCGTCGTTCTCGAAGGCCGCGGCCAATACGTCTCCGTAGGTTACGTGGACCTCGTCGCGCACGAATCGTTCGTAGAGCACGTCAAAGTTGTCACCGAGCCGCAGCTCGGTGTTGAAGTCGATCTCACCGCTCAAGACCTCGGCCATGGCGACCGCGACCTGGGTGTTGCCGCCACCGGCAAGCATCGCCGCGAAGAGCGAGTTGTTCTCGCGGTTGATCTCGCCGCGCATGGCGACCTGTTCGAGCGTCTTCTCGTAATCGACGAGCACCGCCTCGAATACCGGCGCCGCTGCCGCCTGGTTGACGACTTGCAGGAACTGATCTTCGTCGACGTGATACTCGAACCGCCGGAAGCGCCCGTTCGGCCCGTAGACGAGCTTGTAGGGATGGCCGGACCGCAACCGGCGCGGGTCGAACACCGGACGCATCGCCTCGACAAAGGCGTAGGCCACGTCGCTCGACATCTCGTGGGATGCCAGCAGAGTGGCCAGCGTCGCGTTGCGGGACACCTGATCCTCGACGATTCGGGTGTCTGGTTTGAGATAGATATCGGGGCCAGCGGTCGCCTCGGGCAGTGGGAGCTGCTGGAATCCGCACCCGACCAGCCCGAGTCCGAGGGTAAGCAGTGGGACGCGCCACAGGCGGTTCTTCATGCGCGACGCAGTGTAACACACTCACAGGGCTCGACTTCCGCCTGTTCGCCAGTTTGCGGGACGTCGAATGCGACCCTGTGCAGAACCGTGAAGGCGCGAGGTGGACTAGCCGCGCAGTTCTTCGAGCCGCCTGCGAACCTGCTCGGCATGCCCCTTGGCGCGCACCCGCGTCCAGTGATGGGCCACCTTGCCGTCCGGACCGATCAGCACCGTCGACCGGATCACGCCCACCGTCTCTTTGCCGTAGAGCGTCTTCTCCCCGTAGGCGCCGTACTTCGTCATCACCGTGTGGTTCGGGTCGGAGAGTAGCGTCACACGCAGCTTGTGCTTCCGGATGAACCGCGTGTGGCTGGCGGCAGCATCCGCGCTGCACCCGAGGATCAGGGCGTCGAGCTTTCGGAACTGACGCACTCCGGCGCTGAAATCACACGCCTCGATCGTGCAGCCGGGCGTGTCATCGCGTGGGTAGAAATAGAGAACCACCCACTTCCCCTCGAGATCTCGCAGGCGGACCGATGTTCCGTTCTGATCCTTCAGGGTGAACGCTGGGGGCTTCTTGCCAGCATCGATCATCGGGCTCCTTTCACCGAAGGAGTCAGAAGTCAGCAGGCAGAAGTCAGGAGGAAACAGGAAACTGTCGCAACTTCTAGAAGCGCCGCAGGCCACCGACCTTTCGTCTTCTGACTTCTGCCTGCTGACTTCTGACTCCTTCGTCTATTCGACGTGAATCGGCGCGGCGTCTCCCCGCGGCTCGACGGATCCTATGACGACCGCCTGGTCGTAGCCCTGCGCGTGCAGGTCGTCTACACAGGCGTCGGCGCGGTCGGCCGGGACACCCGCCAGCAGACCACCAGCGGTCTGCGGGTCGTATAACAGCGGGTAGCGCGGGTCGGTGGCCGCCCGTTCGACGTCCGCCACCGCGCGTCGCAGGCGGACGTTGTGGGGATGTAACGAGCTGAGCAGACCGGCCCCGCTCGTCTCGAGCGCACCATCGAGCACTGGTACCGACGACAAGGCCAGGCGCGCGTCGACGCCCGACGCTTTGGTCATCTCGACCAGGTGACCGAGTAGTCCGAACCCGGTTACGTCGGTACACGCCGTGGCTCCATGTCGGCGCAAGGCCGCCGCCGCCGCGCGACTGGATTGTCGCATCGCCTGGATGGCACCGTCGATCCACCGGCCCTTCGCCCGCATCCGCATCTCAGCGGCGAACAAAGTGCCGGTCCCGATCCCCTTCGTGAGAACGAGTCGGTCCCCGGGTCGCAGCCCGCTCTTTCGCAACAGCGCATCAGGGTCGGACAGCCCGGTGAGTGACAGCCCGAGGGCGAGATCGGCGCCCTCACTGGTGTGCCCACCGACTAGTGCCGCGCCGGCGTCGTTGAGCACCCCGACCGCTCCGGTGAGCAGTTGCACCAGCGTGTCCTCGACTTTGGTGTCGAGCCCGAAGGGAACGGTCGCCACCGCCAGCGCCGTCTGTGCCTCGGCCCCCATCGCGAAGATGTCACCCAGACAGTGGTTTGCGGTGATCTGTCCGAACACGAACGGGTCGTTCACGATGGCCCGGAACGCATCCACCGTGCGCACCTGGACCTTGCCGGGTGGCACCGTCACGACCGCGGCATCATCTGGCGACTCCAACCCGATGAGCACGTCGTCGCGTCGCACAGGTCGTAGCTGGTCCAGCACCCGCTCGAGTGGCGTGGCGCCCACCTTCGACCCGCAACCGCCACACCGCATCGCAGCGGTCGAGATCTCCTTCAAGACCTCTGGAGACGCGAGTCCCGGCTCGAGTGCAGGCGTCGAGCCCGGAGCCATCACAGGCAGCTGGCTGTAGCGAGCCATGAATCGCCGATCGAGCCAGTCTTTCCAGCGCCAGACCGCCGCCCCCCCGAACGACCACGGTCCCCGCGAGCCGACAGCATGGCGCCCCCCGGTCGACACCAGCGTCAGGAACCGGCGCTGGGGACGAAACGGCCGCGGCGACCGGCCCAGCAACACGCGCCGCAGGTTTTCGGCCAGCGGCGCCCCCTGCCGCACCGCGAACACCCCTGCCTTCTCGCGCGGATGATTGACAACCGCGGCAACGTCTCCGGCGGCAAAGACACGTGGGTGCGATACTGAGCGCAACGTGGCGTCCACGCATACGAACCCGCGTTCGTCGACCTCGAGACCGGCCTCCCCCAACCAGGGCGCCGCGCCGGCTTGCGTGACCCAGAGGATCTCATCGAGCGCCACCGTCGTGCCGTCGGAGCAGGTGATCAGCCCGGGCGACACCGACGCCACCGTCTGCCCCAGGTGCATGTGTACGCCGCGCTCGCGCAGCACCCGCTCGAGGCGTCGCCGCATCCCACGGTTGTGTGTCGCCAGAATGGTCTCTCCGGCACCAAAGAGATGACACTCGGTGGCTCCGGCCGGCCGGCCGAGCGCCGCCAACATGCGATGCAGCGCGAACTGCATGGACAGCGTCAACTCGACACCGCCCGCGCCCGCCCCGACCACCCCGATGCGCACCAGCCCTGTGGCCTCCGTTACGCGGGCGCGCAACCGTTGCCACCGTTCGACGAACGTGCTGATCGGTTTGACCGGCACCACCACACCAGCGGCGCCCGGCACTTCCCGCAGAGAGGGCGTCGACCCGATGTTGATCGATAGCAGGTCGTAGGGCACCGGGGGCCGGCCGTCGCAGCGCACGATCCGGCGATCCAGGTCGAGCCCAACCACCGGCTGGTGAAACAGCCGGGCGCCAGCGAAGCGGCTCAGGGGCGCGAGGTCTATATGGATGTCGTCGAAGTCGTAGTGCCCCGCCACCAATCCAGGCAGCATGCCGGAATACGGGGTGTGGACGTCGCGTGTAATCAGCGTCAGTCGCACGCCTGGGACCGGACGCATCCCGAATCGCTTGAGCACCGCGACGTGGGTGTGACCGCCGCCGATCAACACGAGGTCCTTGACGACGGGGACCGTGGTCTCCCTCATCCGACAGCTCGGGTCAGCACCTTGGTCATGGCATCGGCGAAACCAATGGGATCGGGCAGCAGACTCACCACTAGGAACGCCTCGCGGGGGAAATCGAAGAAATAGCCCGGATGCACCAGAACCCGGTCTTTCTCGATGAGCTCGATGACCAACGCTTCCTCCGACCGAATCGCCGGCACCTGGACCACAGCGTACCACCCCGCCTCGGCATGGAGGACCTGGCACGCTGGGTACCGCCGGACCAAGCTGCGCAGGGCCGCGTAGTTCGTGCGGACCCGACGGCGAAGCTGGTCAGCCAACGGCACCGCCCGTTCGAGCAGTGTCCCGACGGCCAGCTGCACCGGGGTGGCAACCGAGAGATAGCTGTCGCAGATGAGGGCGAGCCGGTCGAGGGCGCGTCGCACGAGGGTCTCCGGTCCACCGACGAGGATCCACCCAAGCTTCAGCTGTGGCAGGGCGGCCGATTTGGACAAGCCGCCGAGGGTGAACGTCAGCGCGTCGGTCTCCTCGACAAGGGCGCCGGACCGCCCCGGTGCCCGTGCGTCCAAGGGGTAGAGGTCGAACACCTCGTCGCTGATGATCGCCAGCTCGTGCCGGGCGGCGATCTCGCGTGCGGCATGCAGCTCGTCCGGACGGACAAAAGATCCTGTGGGGTTGTTGGGGTTGACCAGCAGGATGGCTCGCGCCCGCGGCTCGATGGCACGGTGCAAGCTGTCGAGGTTCAGCTCCCAGCGTCCGTGATACTCCAGTGCGTAGGGACTGGCCACGACACCGTCCAGGCGGGTGAGATGCTCGAACAGTGGGTAGCTGGGTTGCGGAACCAGGACCAGATCGGCAGGGTCGCAGAGAAGCTTGAACAGCAACGAGTAGGCCTCGCTGGTGCTCGCGGTCAAGATGACCCGGTCGGCCACCACCCTCACCCCCCGGCCCGCCAGATGCGCCGCCACCGCTTCGCGGGCGGCCCAGACGCCGAACGGGGCCGGGTCGTAGCAGAGCGCCGCAGGCTGGGCTAGCGGGTCGAGCAGCCGGTCCGGGTAGGACAACCCGACCAGGGTCGGGTTCGAGATCGTCAGGTCGTCGAGCGGCTGGCCGGCAGAGCGCAGGCGCGCGAGCGCCCGGGCGACGCGGTTGGACCGAAGCGGAGGAACCCGAGCCGAGAACATGGTTCCCAATGGCTGGCCGTGCACTCCTATGAAGCCGCCGCGGTCTCTTTGTCCAGCTTGGCCACCGCCAGCTCGATCAGCCGCTCGAGTTGGCGCGCCACCTCGCGATACCGGCGCGAGGGACCTCCATACGGATCCTCGACCTCTTCGCCCGTGCCCACGAAGTCGCCGAGCATCTCCACGCGCGCCTGCAGCTTCAAAGATTTTGCGTCACGCTCGGGTTCCCGGTCCATGGTCAGCACCAGATCGGCGGCAAGACGTCTGGACAAAGGGCGGGCCCGGTGTGTCGCCATCTCCAACCCGAACTTCTTCCGCATTGCGTCGACCGAGCCGGCACAGGGCAGATTCCCGTTCAGGGCTATCGTGCCGGCCGAGCTGACGTCGAGCTTTTCGAGCTGCGGGTGCGACCGCGCAAGGTCTCGGAACAGCACCTCCGCCATGGGGCTCCGACAGATGTTGCCGGCACACACGAACAGAAGGTGGTTGATGGTGCTCATCGGGTGACGTTGAGGAAACCTGGCGGCTGGTGCTCCGGCCACGTCCGTCGAGGGAACCCGATTATAGTGTGAGAAGAACGGCCCCGCCAAGATCGGCCGCGGGGACGGCCCCCAGCCACGATGCGCGCCCTGTTGATTCCTGTCGGCAGCGCCGGCGACGTACACCCCTATGTCGGGCTGGCGCTCGCGCTGCGCGACCGCGGCCACGACGTGACCATCGCCACGAACGCGTACTTCCGCCCCTTGATCGATCGCCTCGGTCTCCGGCTCATTCCGGTTGGCACGGTCGAGCAGTATGAGACGGTCACCGCCCATCCGAACCTGTGGCACCGCCGGAAGGGGCTGAACGTCATAGCGGGCGCCGTGCGGGCCGCATCAGCGGATCTGTATCGCCTCGTGCAAGAGCACGGCGTCGGCGACGACACCGTCGTCATTGCGCCCGGGCTGGCCTTCGCCGCTCGGACCGCACAGGAAACTTTGGGGATTCGACTCGTCACGGCCCATCTCCAGCCGAGCTGCTTCCACAGCGTCCACCGGTCACCGGTGCTGCATCCGGCACTGCTGCGGGTCAACTCGCTGCCCCTGGCGGTTAAGCGGATCCTGTTCGCGCTAACCGATCTGGCGGCCGACCATGTACTCGACGACGCAGTCAACGCTCATCGCCTGGAGCTCGGTCTGGGACGAGCCAGACACATCACCAGCCAATGGTGGCACTCTCCGAGCTGTACCATCGGGATGTTTCCCGATTGGTTCGCGCCGGCACAGCCGGACTGGCCACCACAGGTGCGCCTGACCGGGTTCCCGCTCTATGACGAGCGAGACGCAACCGATGTGCCGGCCGAGGCCGTGGCGTTTCTCGACGCAGGAGACCCACCGGTCGTGTTCGTGGCTGGTTCCGGAAACCGTCAGGCGAAACGGTTCTTCCACGCAGCGGCCGATGCCTGCGGACGGCTGGGACGACGCGGACTGTTGCTGACCCGCTATCAAGACCAGCTGCCGGCGGCAATGCCTGACGGTGTGCGTCACGTCGCCTATATACCGTTCAGCGAGGTACTGCCCCGAGCCGCGGCGCTGGTCCATCACGGCGGCATCGGGTCGGCGGCGCAGGCGCTTGCGGCCGGCGTACCGCATCTGGTAACGCCGATGACCTTCGACCAACCGGACAACGCCGACCGGCTACGCGAACTGGGTGTCGCGCGGGTACTGCCGGCAGCGCACGTCACCGGTCAGACCGTGGCGCATGAGCTCGAGCAGCTACTCGAATCGACCGAGACAGCGGGGCGCTGTCGAACGCTGGCGAAGAGGCTGACGAAAGTCAACGGGCTGAGGATCGCCTGCGAGGTCATTGAAGGTGCAGCCGGCTGCTGAGGGCCGAGGGGCGGCCCGGCTGTGGGCTTCGGCCGCTCTCGGAGGTGGATTCCTGTGGGCACCGCGGCTAGAGTAATCGGACGAACCGAAAACCACTGCCCCGCGACGGGGCGCGGGTTGCGCGAATGTCCCAGGAGAGTCTTATGCGCCGAACACACTTGCCAGCCGTCGTACTGGTCGCGGCCGCGCTGTCTGGCGCCCTGATGACCGGGTCTCCAGCTGTCGCTCAGGAGGCAACGGGGTATCTGACCCCGCCGCAAGACATCGTCGACATACTGGATGCGCCGCGGAGCCCTCAGGTGGTGGTCAGCCCGAAGGGTGACACGGTCGCCCTACTTTCGCGCCCGGCGATGCCGTCGATCGCCGAGCTGGCGGAGCCGATGCTGCGGCTGGCCGGCTACCGGCTGAACCCACGGACCAACGGCCCGCACACTGCGGCCGGAATCACTCGGATCACGCTGAAGCGGATCAGTGACGGGGAGGAACAGGCGTTCGATGCGCCGAGGGAGACGTCGCTGGGCCGGGTCGAGTTCTCGCCGGATGGCTCACGGCTGATCTTCACGCTGACCCGATACAACGGTATCGAGGTGTGGATGATGGAGACCGCCACCGGGGCCGCGCGGCCTCTCAGCGACGCCTCGATCAACGCCGCCTGGGGTGACCCGTGCGACTGGCTGGACGAGAACGCCACGGTCGTCTGCACTTTCAAGGCGTCGGCGCGCGGCGCACCGGCCACAGCGCCCGATGTCCCGGCCGCACCGAACATCCAGGAGCACCTGGGCAGCGCGGCGCCGATCCGCACCTACCAGGACCTGTTGCAGAACGCCCACGACGAGGCGCTGTTCGAGTACTACTTCACGAGCCAGGTCGCCACGATCGAAATTGCCACCGGTCGCCGGACCCCGATCGGTCGACCTGGGCTCTACCAGCAGGTGAGCGCGTCTCCCAGCGGACAGTATTTCCTGATAGTCGAAGTCGAACGGCCGTTTTCCTGGCTGGTCACCGCCCGCAGCTTCCCGAAGGACGTCACCATTCGAAACGGCAGCGGCGAGATCGTCGCGCAGGTCGCGCGACTACCCTTGGCCGACGCGGTCCCAATTGGCGGCGTGCCGACCGGCCCCCGCAGCTACGTCTGGAACCCGACCGAACCACACACGCTGGTCTGGGTCGAAGCGCAGGACGGCGGCGACCCGCGGCGCTCTGTGCCTCACCGTGACCAAGTCTTCTCACACATGGCCCCCTTTAACGGCGAACCGAACGAGCTGGCCCTGACCGAGTTCCGGTACGGAGGGATTACCTGGACCGAGGACGGCACGGCCCTGCTGACCGAGAACGATCGGCCGAGCCGCTGGACCCGTACCTGGGTTCTGGCCGCCGGTGCCGAACCCCGCAGACTCTGGGACCGCAGCTCGGAAGACCGTTACGCCAACCCCGGCGGCCCGATCACCGCCCCGCGGCCGGGTGGGCGTGTGATTCGCCAGACCGGGAATGCCATCCATCTGACCGGCACTGGTGCATCACCCAACGGTGACCGCCCGTTCCTCGACCGCCTCGATCTGCGCTCATTTGAAACAGAACGGCTGTTCCAGAGCGCCGACGACGCCTACGAGGTGGTGGCCGCGGTGCTGTCCGACGACGGACGGTCGGTGCTCACGCGTCGGGAAACGCGGGTCGAGCCACCGAACTACTACGTCCGCGACACCGCCGGCGGCAGCATACGGACGATCACGAGCTTCCCGGACCCGGCGCCGCAGCTGACTGGCATCTCGAAGGAGCTGGTGACCTACGAGCGCGCCGACGGCGTGCAGCTGTCCGGCACGCTCTACATGCCGCCCGGCTATCGCGAGGGTGAGCGTGTCCCGATGGTAATGTGGGCCTATCCGCGTGAGTTCGTCGACCCGCAGCTCGCTGGACAGGTCACCGGCTCGGACAACCGGTTCACGGCGATCCGCGGCGCCTCACACCTGCTGCTGCTAACCCAGGGCTTCGCCATTTTCGATGGCCCTACGATGCCGATCGTCGGCAAGGGCGAGACCGCCAACGACACGTACCTAGAGCAGCTCGTGGCGAGCGCTCAGGCGGCGGTGGACAAGGTCGTCGATATGGGGGTCACCGACCGCGACACGATCGGTGTGGGGGGGCACAGCTACGGCGCGTTCATGACGGCCAACCTGCTCGCCCACTCCGACCTGTTCCAGATGGGCATCGCCCGTAGCGGCGCCTACAACCGGTCGCTGACACCATTCGGGTTTCAGAACGAGCGCCGCACCTTCTGGGAGGCAACCGACATCTACGCGGCGATGTCGCCGTTCTTCCATGCCGACAAGATCAACGAACCGATCCTGCTGACGCACGGCGAGGCCGACAACAACTCCGGGACGTTTCCGATCCAGTCGGCCCGGATGTACATGGCACTCAAGGGCCATGGCGCCACGGTTCGCTACGTCACGTTGCCGCACGAGTCGCACGGCTACGCCGCGCGCGAGTCAGTCCTGCACACCGTCGCCGAGATGCTGAACTGGGCCAACACCTACGTGAAGAAGACCGGCAATCCATCCGAGCACGAGGAGCAGTGACGCGCATCACGCCGCAGCCAGTAGCGACAACCCACACCGTCCCTCGACACACGGTCTCGCCGCGAAATCGCCTTATCAACGTCATCGCCGCAATTGGTGCGGTGCTCGCCTTCTCCGCCGGGGGAATGCGGCCGCGACCCGGCGAACCCGTTAGGTCCCGCGGACGACCCGTCTGGATTTGCGGTCCGCGGTCAGGTCTCAGTCGACGGAACGCCCTTCAGCGGGGTCTCTGTGCGGCTCTCAACCCTGACCGTCACGCATCCACCGCAGACCACCGGTCAAGACGGCACCTACAGCTTCTCTCCCCTCACGTCGGACAGCTACGAAGTCAGGATTGCCGGTTTTCCGCCGGATGTGATCTTCGATCGCACGACGGAGAGCGTCACACTCGCGTCGAAGGAACTGAGAGCCGTTGATCTTCCTGGTCGCCGGCAGCCGATGATGACCTTCGTCGGCGATCTCCGTGTCCTGAACGATGCGGTACCACCGCACGACCCGGCCGTTTTCAATGTCGGGTGCCTCAAGGAGAACGTCAACGTCAAGCTGACGATGAATGGCAGCACCACCACGCTCGAAGGCCAATCCGGATTCGCGCCGAACACCTTACCCGCCGGACTCGAAGGCACGCTAGGCGCCGATCCGGTGGTCTACCGCTATACCGGGGAAAAATAGCGGCGCGCCGGCACTCGAAGACGACGCTAGCCGCCTTCGATCAACCGGGTCAGGGCCGGCGTTCGGCCCTGCATCCGAGCATACAGCGCAATCTGCGCGTGGTGACACTCCTTCGCCGGACGGTAGCCGAAGGCGATGGGCGGAATGTTCCGGGCCTCGGCAATGACACCCTGACGGGCATCGCTCCAGGCGTCGATCGCCTCATCGAGCAGCGTTTTGATCTGCAAGATTTCTCTCGCAGGTGTCACTGGGTGAACGGCGTGGCTGACAGCGTCGCGGTCGGCGACGAATCGGCCTCACTGATACCACAGATACGACTTCCTACCAGCGGTCATCGGTCAAGCCGGAGTACACTCTCGTCAAGGCAAGGGGAGAACAAGGTGAGACTATCCATCAAGCAAAGCATCGCGATTGTGTTCGCTGGCGTTGTGGTCGCGGGGCTGGGAATCCAGCGGACGACCGCGCAGGAGCCGGATGTGGAGTACACGGCAGTCACCGACGAGCGGCTGCGGTCGCCCGCCCCCGAGGACTGGCTGATGTACCGAGGGACGTACGACAGCTGGGGCTACAGCCCTCTCGACCAGATCACGAAGGACAACGTCGCCACCCTGGAACCGGTGTGGACGCTGTCGACCGGGGTGACGTCGGGTCACCAGTCGCCGCCGATCGTCAACGACGGCATCATGTTCGTCACCACGCCCGAAGACCAGGTGCTCGCCGTTGACGCTCGAAGCGGCGAGCTGATCTGGCGATACCGCAAGCAGCTACCCGAAGGCACCTTACGAGCGCACTGGACCAATCGGGGCGTCGGGCTGTACGGCGACCGGGTCTTCTACACGACCCACGACGCCTTCGTGGTGGCGCTCGATGCGCGGACCGGCGACGTCGAATGGGAAGCCTCGGTGGCCGACTACCGCAGCGGGTACTACATGACGATGGCGCCGCTCATCGCCAACGGCAAGGTGCTGGTGGGCGCGTCGGGCGGCGAACGGGGCATTCGCGGCTTCGTCGCCGCCTACGATGCCGACACCGGGCAGGAGGTCTGGCGGTCGCACACGGTGCCCGGCCCCGGCGAGCCCGGCAACGAGACCTGGCCCGGCGACACCTGGCAGACCGGCGGCGCGTCGATCTGGATCACCGGATCGTTCGACCCCGAGCTGAATCTGACCTACTGGGGAACCGGCAACCCGGGACCGTGGATCGGCGACCAGCGACCGGGTGACAACCTCTACACGAACTCGGTGGTCGCCTTCGATGCCGACACCGGCGAGCTGAAGGCGTATCACCAGTATCACCACAACGGCTCCTGGGACTGGGACGAGGTGTCGGCACCGCTGCTGATCGACGTGCCCCGCGACGGCCGGACCATCAAGTCGCTTGTGCACCCCGCGCGCAACGGTTATCTCTGGCTGCTCGAGCGCGAGGCGAACGCCATCAACTTCGTCGACGCGAATCCCTACGTGGACCAGAACGTGTTCCTCTCGATCGACCCGGTAACCGGACGGCCAGAATATGACTCCGAGCGGAAGCCGGGCACGAACAAGCCGGCCACCTTCTGTCCTTCGCTCTGGGGCGGCAAAGACTGGCCACCGGCTGCCTACAGCCCCCAGACCGGGTATCTCTACATTCCTGCCAACGAGAACCTCTGCTCGACGATGGTGGGGCGGGAGGTCGAGTATCGACCCGGCGCCAGCTACACGGGCGCGTCATCGCAGGTCTTCGTGTCCGACGGCGCCGACCACGTGGGCGAGATCCAGGCGTGGGACCTCTCGACCGGCGAGCAGGTCTGGACCCACGAGTTCCCCGAGTCGCAGAACTGGGGACCGATTCTGACGACCGGCGGCGGCCTCGTCTTCTCCGGCGGCACCCACGACCGCTACTTCCGGGCGTTCGACGCCGAGACGGGCGACCTGCTCTGGGAGCAACGGACGAACTCGGGGGTCACCGGCGTGCCGTCGTCCTACGCCATCGACGGCGTGCAGTACATCGCCGTGCAGTCGGGCTGGGGTGTCGACGCCCAGGGCATGCAGCGCGCCGTGAACACCCACCTCGAGCGCAACATCCAGGTGCCCCAGGGCGGCGTGATCTGGGTCTTCGCGCTGCGGCGATAACGAGACACCGAGATACTGACAATCACCATGCACGAGTCACGGGCCGCCAGGTCATGCGTGGCACCCGAATTCTAGTTCCCATGAAAACACGCACATCCCACATCGTCACCACCGCCGCACTATCAGTCCTGCTGGCCACCCAGGAGCTTGACGCGCAAGAGACGGCGCTCCAGGTCGATCACTACGTACCGGTGGTCTCGACGGCCCCATCGATGGAGGGGCAGACCGCGCAGATCTATGTGCGGGAGCGAACCTTGCCGACCACGCCGCTGCGCGGGAGCAATCTCGCGGGTCAGGTCGTGCTCTTCGTGCACGGCGCAGGCACGCCCGCCGAGGTGGCCTTCGATGTGCCATTGGAGGGCTACAGCTGGATGACCTACCTGGCCGACGCCGGGTTTGACACCTTCGCCATGGACACGACCGGCTACGGACGATCAACCCGGCCGCACGTGATGAACGACATCTGCAACCTCTCCGAGCAGCAACAGGCTGCGTTCATTCCCACTGTGCTGGATGCACCCTGTGCGCCCAGCTATGAGTTCGGCGCCACCACGATTGAATCTGACTGGCATGACATCGACGCCGTTGTGGACTATCTGCGTGACCTGCGTAATGTGCAAGCAGTGCATCTGGTCGCCTGGTCGCTGGGTGGTCCACGCGCCGCCGGCTACACGGCACGCCACCCTGAAAAAGTCGAGAGACTCGTCTTGTTGGCGCCCGCTTACAACCGGAATCGCTCTGCCGAGCCGCCGGCCAGCATTCCGGTGCCTGGCGTGGCGTTCACCAAGCAATCGCATGACGATTTCACGAGCGGCTGGAACCGTCAGGTCGGGTGCACCGATCAATACGACCCGGCCGTCAGTGCTGCCGTGTGGGGCGCGATGCTCGAGTCCGATCCGGTTGGTGCCACCTGGGGAACGGGTGTGCGACGAGCCCCCAGAACCTCAACATGGGGCTGGGGCCAGGACGCCGTTGCCAATACGAAGAACGCCATGCTACTGGTGGCCGGAATTCACGACCGTCAGGTCTCCGCCGCGCGGGTCACCGAGATGTATGAAGACCTGGGGGCCGAGCAGAAGATCCTGCTCGACCTTGGCTGCGCGTCCCATAACGCCATGTGGGAAATCAACGCACCGATACTCTTTGACGCATCACTGCAATGGTTGCGAGACGGCAGTGTGGACGGCAAGGAGAAGGGCGTGATCACGAAGGGGTATTACGAATAGCCCTGGGTCCTGTCGCACGAGGCCACCGTTCTCCCGTCATTGCCGGTTCACCTTTACCGCGATCTGTCGCAAAGGAGCACGAATGTCGTTGGACCACTACGTCACGCTCGGACGGTCTGGCCTGCGGGTCAGCCCCTTCTGCCTCGGCGCCATGACATTTGGCGACGACTGGGGCTGGGGCTCCACCGTGCCGGATGCCGAAGCGATCTTGACGCGCTACATCGAACAGGGGGGAAACTTCCTTGACACCGCCAACGCCTACACCAAGGGACACTCGGAAAAGATCATCGGCGATTACGTGCACCAGCGGGGCCTACGGCGTGACAACCTCGTGATCGCCACGAAGTTCTTCGCTAACCTCTTTCCGCCAGACCCGAACGCTGGGGGCGCCAGCCGAAAGTCGGTGACGGCGGCGTGTAACGAATCGCTCCGACGGCTGCAGACCGACTATATCGACCTGTACTGGATGCACTTGTGGGACCGGTTCACGCCAATTGAAGAGACGCTGCGCGCGCTCGACGACCTCGTCGCCGCCGGAAAGGTGTGCTACATCGGCTTCTCCGACACACCCGCGTGGAAGGTGGCACAGGCCCAGGTGACGGCGAGCTTTCGCGGATGGACTCCGCTCGTCGCACTGCAGATCGAATACTCGCTGATCGAGCGCACGGTTGAGGGCGAGCTCATCCCGATGGCGCAAGAGCTCGGTCTCGGAGTGACACCGTGGTCGCCGCTGCGGGGTGGCGTCCTGACCGGCAAATACACTCGCGAGAACGTGAAGGATGCGAAGCCCGGGCGTGGTGAGCGGGTCACGGCGTATCTCGACGAGCGGACGTTCGGGATCATTGACGAGCTCGTGCGCATCGCAGGTGAGGTCGACACGACGCCGGCAGCCGTCGCGCTGGCGTGGGTGCAGACAAAACCGGAGGTCGATTCCACCATTATCGGCGCCCGCACGATGGAGCAGCTCGAGCAGAACCTGGCAGGGCTGGCCGTAACGCTCGACGACCGACAGGTCGAAGCGCTCGACCAGGTGTCGACGCCGACACTGAGCTTTCCGCTGCCATTCCTCCAGATGGCGACGACTATCATGCATGCCGGATCGACGGTCGACGGCGAGCCGTCGGAGGTCTGGCCTATGGCGCCGCAGAGCGACGACGAGCGTTACTGACGCGCTAGTGGTGAAACCCCGCGTTGCACCGAAAGTGGCGCAGGAGCCGACTGACAAGGCACGACGAGGGAAAATACCGGCAGTATTTGAGCGAGAAGTAACGCCGGCAGACGGATTCCAGCGCCAGTTGAATGCAGCGGGGCTTTTGCCACGGGCTGCTAGGCGAGGGTCGGGAGAAAACGGGGCACACGGCGTGCCCGCGTGGTCTGCTCGAAGCTGTAGGCGATCCGGATGAGCGTCGGCTCACTCCAGGCGCGCCCGAAGAACGACAAACCGACCGGGAGGCCATGCACCTCACCGGCCGGCACCGTGATGTTCGGGTACCCGGCCACGGCCGGGTACCCCGAACTGCTCCCACCGAAATGGTCGCCGTTGACCAGATCGGTTACCCAAGCAGGTCCCCCGGTAGGTCCGATGATGGCATCGAGCTCGTGATCGTCCATGGTTCGATCGATTCCATCCGCGCGCGACAGGCGACGGGCGGCGGCCAGCGCCGCCAGATACCTCGGTTCTGAAAGCGGCCCTTTCTCCTCGGCAGCAAGCAGCCGTTCCTGACCGAAGTACGCCATCTCGTCCGTCGCGTTGCGTTCATTGAAGGCAATGAGGTCCGCAAGAGAACGCACCTCGGCGTCGGGCCCGCGCGCCGCGAGATAGGCGTTCAAATCGGCTTTGAACTCATACAGCAGCACCTCGGTTTCCGCAGCGCCCATGCTCGTGACGACGTCGCCTGCGGCCGGGCGCCCACTGGGTCGTAGATCGACCGGATCTACGATGACGGCGCCAGCCGCGCGCATCGCCGCGATCGCACGCTCGACGATCTGGTCTACCCCGTCGTGGAAACCAAGAAAGCGACGCGCCACGCCGACCCGCATGCCCTCGAGCCCGTTCGCCTCGAGAAACGGGGTGTAGTCAGCGAGCCCGCGCGTCTCGCTCTCCGCAGTGGCCGGGTCCCTCGGGTCCGCTCCGGCCATCGCTCCCAGCACCATCGCCGCATCGCGCACCGTACGCGCCATCGGACCGGCCGTATCCTGCGTGTGCGAGATCGGTATCACCCCAGCCCGACTGACCAACCCAACCGTCGGCTTGATGCCCACGATGCCGTTGGCTGACGACGGACACACGACCGATCCGTCGGTCTCGGTTCCGATGGCCACCGCCGCCAGGTTGGCCGACACGGCCACTCCGGATCCGGAGCTCGAGCCACAGGGGTTCCGGTCGAGCACATACGGGTTCCGGCACTGGCCGCCGCGACCACTCCAGCCGCTCGACGACCGGGTCGAGCGAAAGTTGGCCCATTCGCTCAGGTTCGCCTTGGCGAGCAGCACCGCCCCAGCCGCCCGCAGCCGGGCGGCGACGGTGGAGTCTTGCGGGGGCACCCAGCCACTCAGTGCCAGCGAGCCGGCGGTCGTGGTCATCCGGTCGCCGGTGTCGATGTTGTCCTTGAGCACGATCGGCACGCCGTGCAGCGGGCCACGGGCTCCCTGGGCTCGACGCTCGCGGTCGAGCTCGTCGGCAATGACGAGAGCATCCGGGTTGGTCTCGAGCACGGCACGCAGCAACGGCCCCTGAAGATTGAGCTGCTCGATACGAGTCAGATAGGCTTCGGTGATCGAGCGGGCGGTCCACTCGCCGCTCGTCATCCCCTCCCCCAGCGCGGCGATCGTTGTCTCTTCGAGCGCGAAGTCGCCGACCGGGGTGTCGGCGACCGGTGACGGTGGCGCCAGTCCACAGGCTACCGGCCCGGTGATCGCCAGAGCACCGCCAACCGCCGAGGAGCGGAGAAAGTCCCGACGCGACAAAGCGGACTCCGACCGCCCTCCTGTCTCCTGCCTCCTGCCTTCTGACTCCTCGCGCATGTTCCCTACGGCACCGTGATCAGCATCGGGACGACCGTCTCACCCCAGTGCAGTCGCAGCTCGGTCTCCTTGCCCTCCATCATCGGGAAGTAATACACCAGTGACTCGACGTGGTCGCCGCCACACGCCGTCAGCATCATCATCGGCAACACACCCGCCAGCATCGTCAGTGTCCGTATCGCCATCCGCCTGTCCCCCTGTGTTTCTCAGCCGTCACGCTCACACGATCCTTACGTAGGACGGTGGCGTGACACAGTCGGATCCGAGATCGGCGCCGGACGGCGCCGGTCCGGCCTGGCTGCCCGGCCTTTCGCTCGGCGTCGACACCTCACCGATCGACCCGCGGTACCGCCTTTCGGGGCAGCAACTCGTCGCGCATTGCGGTGTTGTAGGCAAAGCTCGCCGCGACCACCGCCATCTGTACTACGTCGTCGCGCTGCACACGATCGACCACGTCCATGTTCGAGTGGTGCGTGCGGGAGTTGTATTCCAGCCGGTCCTGTATGAACTGAAAACCGGGCAGACCCACCTCGTCGAACGACACGTGATCGGTGCCGGAGACACTCCGTGGTCCCAGCGTGGTCACTCCCAAATCGCTCATAGACGCGATCCACTCCTCGAAGACCGGCGCGACCGCGAAGTTCTCCTGCAGCCAGATGCCCCGCAGTCTGCCGGAGCCGTTGTCGAGATTGAAGTAGCCCGACAGCGTCTCGTGCGCCGGACGCAACCGCATGGTGTCCCGGTCGCCAAGATGCCGCCGAACATGCTCGCGAGAGCCCAGCAGGCCCTGCTCTTCGGCGCCCCATAGCGCGAGTCGGATGGTTCGTCGCGGTCGAGCCTCGACAGCCTGCAAAATCCGCATGACCTCCATCATCGCCGCCACGCCGGCCGCGTTGTCGGTCGCGCCGGTCCCGGCGTGGGTGGTGTCGAAGTGGGCGCCGATCATCACCACCTGGTCGGCCAGATCGGTCCCTGGAATCTCGGCGAGGACATTGAAGGCGTTCATCTGCGCGACAGCGTCGGTCTCGGCGTGAAACTGCGTTTCGACGTGCAGCTCCACCCGCACCGGGAGACTCTTGTCCAGGATCCTGACCATCCGGTTGTAGTGCTCCACGGCCAAGGTCACGGACGGCACCCGGGTTCCGGCGTTTTCGCCGCGCGGCCCCCCGCGTCCAACGAAGATGGTGCCTCCATCGGTGCGCTGGGTCTGATAGGGCAGCCCGCTCCCGGCACCGGTCATGAAACCATCGCTGCCGCGGTCCAGCACCGCGACGACCCCCTCGTCCAGATAAAACTGCTGCAGACGGTCAGCAAACGACGGCCCATCGGAGCGGCGTGGCTCCGTGGTCGCTGGTGGCACCTGGGTCCGGCTGGCCTCGTCGAGCTGCTCCTCGGTCATCCGCAACACCACGTCACCCTCGAGCAACCGGACCTCTCGCCCAGCCTGTGGCAGCACAATCTTGCCGCGCAGGCGCCCGCGATAGGTATCCAAGTCCCGGTCCGACTGGATGTCGACACGCGTCACCACGGCCGTCACCGTGCCATCCGTGCTCGACGACCACGACTTCGGGTAGCCGATGAGCGGCATCACCTGAGGCTCGATCATGTGCGCGTGGAACCGGACCAGCGACCAGCCATGCCCGAACGCGAAGCGCTCTTCGTGCACATTCGCCAGGCCCCACTCGCGCAACTTCTCCATCGTCCAGACCCTGGCCTGTTCGATAGCGGGGGTGCCGGTAACACGAGGACCATAGACGTCGCTCAACCAGCTGATGTGTTCCATCGCCTGCGAGCCGCGCAGCCCTTCGTCCCGAATCGCGGCCAGTGTTGCGTGGTCGAGTGGCTGCGCCACCGAGGAGATCGCCATGGGCATCCCCAGGGCACCGACCATGACCAGCACACGAAACGTCATTGACATCGACTCTGCTCCTTGAAGCTTAATGATCCTTACACGATGCGAGCCCATGCAGATGGTTTTTCGGTGACCGTCCCGCGGCCACGACGAACTTCCTGGACCCTTGAGGCTGTCAGACCTATAGATCACGAAGTGCTTATGACGACCACGTTGTGCTTTGTTCATCTGTATCAGGCTGACATTTCCATCATTTATGTGGCTACGAACACGAAATCGTAATCGAGCGCGTGGGACTGACGGAATGCCAGGTATCAACGACACCCTTCCGACCCCTTGAAGGCTGGCGACAACCGCTGCGTGGAGCCGGACCGTGGCGGAGGCACGGCCCTTGCGTTCTCCAGGATTGCCAGGTCGCGCCAGCCGCGTGACACGAGGACGAATGATGGCCGAGTCAGGATATGAACGGAAGAAGGGAGTGGCCCAATGGAGGGTTGGACCCGGCAGCGAGTTGCGCTCACCTTCCAACAACAGCGGCCAGGAATCACCCAGCGACCACAACAAGTCGGGGCGACCGACTGACCGCAGCCGGGAGTCGACGAGGGAACCGGCTATTGCGCTAGAACCGCTGGCGAGCAGCGTGACTCGCGACGGGCGTCGCCATGCCGCACCCCGTGAGAGCGACTGGTCCTTTGCCACGACCGGGGGCGTTATTCCCTCACGGGTTCAGGCCGCGCCGAAAAATCCCCGATTGCGGGTCTTGCTTCTGCTGCTGATGCTGGTGCTGCTTACGTGCATCGCCATCTGGACCCCGGCAGGCCTGCAGACGATGGCTACCAATACGATCGGACGGCTCCTGGCAGCCGACATCACCGCGTCCCGCACCGCGCCAGGACCAGCCCCATTGGTCGGGCAGCTCGACGTCACGTCCACGCCGTCGGGCATCAAGCTCTATGTCGACGGCGAGCAACAGGGCGTCACGCCGGCCCAGCTCGTCCTGCGCGCCGGCCGCCACGAGCTGACGTTTGTGAGCCCGATTGGCCAGGTGCAGCGCCAAGTGAGGATTCGCCCCGGTCGCCGAACTCAATTCAGCGAGGCGATCTTTCCCGGTTCGCTAGCGGTCTCGTCGGAGGTCGAGCTCGAGGTGCACGTCGACGGGCGAGCCATCGGCACCTCTGACGACGGGGAGCTCCCGCTGGCGCCAGGCTCCTATCAGGTCGACCTGGTGAACCCAATCGATGGGGCGCGAACGACCAGCACGGTGGAAATTCTCCCGGGCCAGGTCACCTCCTTGGATTTTGACGGCGACCGCATGAACGGCAACTGACGACCGGCATTGTTCTCCTGCCGCGGGCGGGCGATAATTCCGGCATGCAGCAAGGCGACGAAAGCCTCCGCTCGCGCGGCCATGGAGGGCCTGCGCTAGACAGGCTCATCCGGGAAGTGCGATATGGCATGCGCACGCTGTGGCGCAGCCCTGGTTACAGTCTGCTGGTCGTCATAACCCTGGCGCTCGGCATCGGGGCCAATACCGCAATCTTCAGCGTCGTCAACGGCGTGCTATTGCGCCCGCTGCCCTACCAGGACGGTCACGAACTGGTGCTGGCGCGGCAATCGGCGATGCGGGCCGGCGCCGAGAACATTCCATTCTCGGTTAAGGAAATCATCGACTATCGAGACCAGCTCGAAACCCTGGACGGCTTTGTCGAGTACCACGGCATGTCGTTCACGCTCCTCAATCGCGGCGAGCCGGACCGGGTGCTGACCGGGGTGGTCTCGTCGAACTTCTTCGATGTGCTCGGTGTGCAGGCGCTCCTCGGCCGATCGTTCGTCGAGACCGACGACGACCTGGGCGCCGAAGCGGTGCTGGTTCTGAGCTATCCGTACTGGCAGCAGCGGTTTGGCGGCGACCCGAACGTCGTGGGTGCGGTGTTCGAGATGAACGACCGGCCGCACACGGTCGTGGGCGTCCTTCCGCCGATTCCGCAGTACCCGCGAGACAACGATGTCTACATGCCAACCTCTGCCTGCCCGTTCCGAGCTCGTGGCGAGGCACGGATGCACGAGGACCGCACCGCGTTCCGCGGCATGACCGCGTTCGGCCGGTTGCAGGATGGGGTGACCGTCGAACGATTCGGGACCGACCTGGCAACGGTCGCCGGAAGGCTCCAGCAAGATTATCCGGACGTCTACGAGCCGGATTCCGGTTACACCGCCGTCACGGCACCACTCACTGAGGCACTGACCAGCAGCGCGCGCCCGATGTTGCTGGTTCTGCTGGGCACCACCGGGCTGGTGCTCCTGATCGCCTGCGCCAACGTCGCCAACCTCACACTGGCGCGAATGCTGGGGCGTGAGCGTGAGCTGGCGCTCAGGTCCGCACTCGGCGCCGGGCGTGGACGGATTCTGGCACAGGTGCTCACCGAGACCACGCTCCTGGCTGTCGTCGGGGGCGGACTGGGTCTGGTGCTTGCCTGGGCGGGTCTCGACCTGCTGGTGTCGTTCGCCGGAATGCTCACGCCCCGGACGAGTCAAATCTCGATCGACGGCTGGGTGCTCGCCTTCACGCTCGCGCTGGCTGTCGCCACGGGGCTGGCGTTTGGCATCGCACCGGCGCTGTCGGCCCGCGCCAACGTCACCACCGCGCTGAAGGAGGGCGGCGCGCAGACGACCGACTCCGGCACCGTGCACTGGTTCCGCAACGTGCTGACGGTCGCACAGGTGGCGGTGTCGTTCATGCTGCTCGTTGGCGCCGGTCTCCTGCTGGCCAGCTTCTACAAGCTCCAACAGGTAGACCCGGGGTTCAGGCCCGAAAACGTTCTCACGGCCGAGGTATTCCCCAACTGGTCCAAGTACCGCACTCCCGAGAGCCGACGGCGCCTGTTCACCGGTGTGCTCGAACGGATCGAGAGCCGTCCCGGCGTGCTGTCGGCGGCGGCGGCGAGCGACGTGCCGCTCGAGGGTCAGCCGGCCCGACAGCAGGCGTTCGAGATCGAAGGACGACGCTACGAGGACCCGAACCTGCGTCCGGAGCTCGAGCAGCGGGTCGCCAGCCCCGGCTACTTCGAAACGATCGGGGTCGGGCTGCTGTCAGGACGGGCGTTCACCAACCTCGATGACGAGGAAGGGCTCGGTGTCGCGATCATCAGCCGCTCCCTGGCCCAGCGGCACTGGCCCGACAGCGACCCGGTCGACCGCCGAGTCACATTGAACGGGGGACGCGACTGGTTGACGATTGTGGGCGTTGTCGGCGACGTGCGATACAGCGGACTCGACAGCGATCCACCCGATGCGCTGTATCGGCCGTTTCTCCAGGTCTCGGGCGCGACTCGGATCCTGGTGCGGGCTCGCATGGATCCGCTCTCGCTTGCCACAGAAGTTCGCGAAGCGGTCCACGACGTAGACGCCGAGCAGCCGGTCGAGAGCTTCTCTACCCTGGAACAGGCACGCACCGACACGCTCGCGACCAGGCGCCTGACGATGATGTTGCTGGCGATCTTCGCAGCCCTCGCTCTGGTGATCACCGTAACCGGGATCGCCGGGGTGGTGGCCACCTCGGTCAGCCAGCGGACCCGCGAATTCGGCGTACGGATGGCGCTCGGCGCCGAGCCGGCGAGTCTGCTCAGAATGGTGATGCGTCAGGGCCTGACGATGGTAATGCTCGGTCTGCTCCTCGGGCTCGCCGGCGCGCTCGCGCTCAGCCGCGTGCTGGCGAGCCTGCTGTTCGACACGATGCCCACCGACCCGTCGACCTTCGCAATCGTCTCGGTGGTGCTGCTGGTGGCTGCGCTCGCCGCCTGCTTCCTCCCGGCTCGCTGCACGATGCGGGTCGACCCGATGGTGGCGCTGAGGACGGAGTAGAGGTCGCGCGGCCAGCGTCAAGATGCGGGTCGACTTCCCGTTGTCACGACACGTCGCGTGATCACAATTCGAGCTGGTCGTTGTAGACCATATCCTCGAGCTTGAACTTTCTCTTGATCGTCGTGTCTCCGACCTTCGTGACGAACTCGACGTCCTTGTCGGCCAGCACTATGGCGTCGTCCTTGGGGAACACGTAGGCGAGCGCGACGCCCCGCCCCTCCCTCTGTGCGGCGGCCTGCACTGGCCTGATCGGCTCTGCCCCTTTTCTCTCCAAGCGCGCATCGACCATCAACGCTTCCGACGACAGTCTGCCGAACTGTCCGGGCACGCCGGAGACGACCACGAAGTAGCCTGGGGCGTTCTGGTCGAGCACTGCCTGCGCCTCGGGCCCGACAGCACCGTCGCTTCCAATCTGCGCACGGACCGCTGCCTGCCTCACCGGCAGCGCGCTTTGCCACCGCACAATCAGCCTGGCCTGCGGGCTGCCCCCTCCGAAGCCGCCTCCGCGCCCACCGCGCCCGCCACCTCGCCCGCCCGATTCCGTCGGAGGACGCGGAAACACCACCGTCACCCTTTTCGCCCACGGCGAATTGGTCATCATCTTCTCGACATCCTTGTCGGACCAGGCCGTGAAGTCTTTCTCCTCCCAGAAGTCCGCCGCGGACAACACGGCGCACCCCAGCAGGCAAACGACCGAGATTGCGAGGGCTCTGGATCCCATGACACCATTTCCTTTCACGATTTCAGCTATCCAACGTGCGCCCTACCGACTCACTCCGCTCTTTCCAAATCCGCGATCAGGGCCTGGAGAAAGCGGGCGGCCTCGGCGCCGGTGACTGCCCGATGGTCGAAGGTCAACGACAGTGGCAACTGGCGACGAATGGCCGGGGCGTCACCCACCGCCACCACCTGCCGTCTCATGCGCCCCACCCCCACAATCGCCACCTGTGGCGGTACAACAACGAGTTGGGCATGTTGGCCACCGACGGTTCCGAAGTTTGACAAGGTGATCGACTGGCCGCGCAGCTCGTCAGGCGGAATCGTGCGTGCACGCACGTCCCGCTTCAAGCGCTCGAGCGCCTCCAGAAGGTCGTCCATCGTGCGGTGGCCGACGTCGCGGAGCACCGGCACGAACAGCCCATCGTCGACATCGACCGCAATGCCAAGATCGACCGTCTTGCGAAGCCGGCGCGACCGTTCTGCGCCATTGAACCAGGCGTTCAGCGCTGGCGTAGTGGTGCACCCGGCCACGACTGCCCGAATGAGACGCAGCATGACCACCGTTTCCTCCGACCAGGCCTCGACATCGGCAACATCGGTGACCCCGGCCGGCACGACCTCGGCGTGGGCCTTCGCCATGCGGTCGGCCATGGCGCGCCGGACTCCACGCAACGGTTCGGCGGGCCCAGCATCGGCGAGCGTGTCGGCACCGCGCTCCACGTCCTTGGCGGTGACCGCACCGCCCGGTCCAGTGCCCTGCAACACCGTGATGTCGATGCCACGCTTGCGGGCCAACGCTCGTACGGACGGTGTGGCCTTGACAGCCGACCGCGCGGCAACCGGGGCCGGCATGGCAGTGGCGGAACCTGTCTCGACATCCCCGACAACCGTTCCGGTATCGGCCTGTGAGCCGGCCGCCTCGAACTCGACGAGCGGGTCGCCCACCTGCATGGGGGCGCCGACATCGGCGCACAGCCTGGTGACCCGGCCCGATTGCGGCGAGGGAATCTCAACGACCGCCTTGTCGGTCTCAACAGCGACCAGCGGCTGGTCGGTGACCACATGGTCGCCGACGGCCACATGCCAGGAGACAATCTCCGCCCCGGCTAGTCCCTCTCCCAGGTCGGGAAGCAGAAATGTGCTCATGTGAACGCCAGCACCTCTCGTGCGGCGGCCAAAATCCGCTTGGTCGACGGCAGATAATGCTGCTCGAGACGCGGCAGCGGGATCACTGTATCGTAGCCTGTCACGCGCTTGACCGGCGCCTGCAGAAACAGCAACCCGTCCTCGGCCAGGCGGGCCGCGATCTCGCCGCCGAACCCGCCAGTGCGCGCCGCCTCGTGCACGATCACGCACCGACCGGTCTTTTCCACTGAGCGTAGAATTGTTTCGCCGTCGAGGGGGCGCAAAGTCCCGACGTCGATCACGTCGGCGCCCACTCCGTCCCGCGAGAGCGCTTCGGCCGCCGCCATGGTTTCGACGACAGACGCCCCCCAGCTCACCAGCGTCAGGTCCCGCCCCTCGTTCAAGACGAAGCAACTGTCGAGGGGGGCCGCCGCCGTCTCCAGGGCGACCTCTTCTTTGATCGTGCGATAGATCCGTTTCGGCTCCAAGAACACGACCGGGTCCGGGCATCGGATGGCGTTCAACAACAGGCCGAAGGCCCGGTTGGGCGACGAGGGAATGACGACGCGCAGACCGGGAACCTGCGCGAACAACGCCTCGGTGCTTTCTGAGTGATGCTCTATCGCCCGGATGCCACCGCCGAACGGCGCCCGGAGCACCATCGGACACGTCAGCCGGCCGCGGGTCCTCCATCGCAGCCTGGCGGCATGGCTGATCATCTGGTCCAGGGTCGAGTACATGAACCCCATGAACTGGATCTCCGCCACCGGACGGAACCCCTGCGCGGCCAGGCCGACCGACGCGCCGGCGATGACTGTCTCGGCCAGCGGCGTGTCGAACACACGGGTCGGGCCGAAGCGCTCGAGCAGACCATCTGTGGCCCGGAACACCCCGCCGTTGACCCCTACGTCCTCGCCGAGTATCAGGACACGCTCGTCCTCATCCATGGCGCGCGCCAGCGCAGCGTTCACTGCCTGGACGAGGGTCAGCTCAGCCACGCCCGGATCGCTCCTTCAGCAAGGCGCCGCGCTGCACGGCGAGGTCTGCGGGCAGCTCCGCGTACATGAAATCGAAGATCGCCTCGACCGGTGCCGGCGGCATGGCGAGATACTGCTCGGCTGCGGCTTCTACCTCGGCCGTGCACGAGGCGATGAGCGCTTCTTCCTCCGCCTTGGTCCAGTCTAGCCGCTCGACCAGATACGCCTTGACCCGCTTGATCGGATCCTCCTGCCAGTGGGCGCCGACCACCTCGTCATCTCGGTAGCGGCTTGCGTTGTCGGCGGTCGTGTGGTCGGCAAGCCGATAGGTGATCGCCTCGATCAGATGCGGGCCCTCCCCGGCACGCGCCCGCGCCAGCGCTCCCTGCATGGCGGCGTGCACCGCCACCACGTCGTTGCCATCGACCTGCTCGGACGACACACCGGCGGCAATCGCCTTCTGTGCCAGCGTTTCGGCGGCCGTCTGCCGCTCACGCGGCATCGAGATCGCCCAGGCGTTGTTGCACACGATGAACACCGCCGGCACGCCCCAGACCCCGGCCAGGTTCAGCCCCTCGTAGAACTCTCCCTTCGACGTGGCGCCATCGCCGAACAGGCACACGGCTGCGCGACGCTCACCCCGCAGCTTGAAGGCCATCGCCACCCCGGCGGCGTGCGGAACATGGGTGGCAATCGGCACCGTCACCGGAAAGTCCTGGCGTGGCGTCGCAAAGTCGTTCCCGCGCTCGTCGCCGCCCCAGAACAGGAACAGTTCGGTCAGGGTGACCCCGCGTAACATCTGGGCGCCATACTCGCGCGCGTAGGGCAACAGCACATCCTCGGCAGTCATCGCCGCACCGACCCCGACGGCGATCGCCTCCTGACCCAGCGACGATGCGAATGTGCCGAGACGACCGGTGCGCTGCATCGCGACCGCCTTGGCGTCGAACGTGCGCGTCAGCACCATCGCGCGATAGAACGCCACCACGGTATCCCGGTCTTCGGCGAACGGCGGCAGCGCCTGCGTCGGGCGACCGTCGCGATCGATGAAACCAGTGTGATGGATCTCGAATGTCGCAACACGAGTCACGTCAGTCCCCCTGTGGATGCCACGGTTATCGACTGCCACATCTTGACGCACATCCTTGAGACTTTGCACACCGCATGCCGGCACGCCCACCCCCGCCAGACCGTTGTACAGGATTATGAAGCAAGCCTCTGCGGCTGGAGACGACACGAGCCGATAGCTAGTCTGACGCGGTATCTGGAGGAACACATGCGCATTGGACGTCTGATCAAGTACGCCGGCATCGCTGCTGTTTCAGGCACCGTAGGATTCCTGATTGGGGCCGGACAGCTGCCGGACAGTCTGCGCGGAGCGCCGAGGGAGTTGGCCACCAAGGCAGAGGCACTGTACCAGGAGGAAACCACGGTGACTGGCGCGCTCAACTTCGTGCGGAACCGAGTCTCAGACGGCGTTCGGCGGGTGACCGGCTTCCTGGACGACTGACGGCGCCGAATTGCCCTCGTCAGCCACCGCATCGCGCACACCCCACCAGACCCGCCGGATCAGTGGGAAAAGTTCCGCACCTCGGTCCTTCCTGTCTCCTGAACGGGTCGGACATCCTCAGATACCTGCTACGAAACGTCTGGTCGCCGGTACCCAGCCGGCAGGATCGATACGTGCATTCAGGGTAGGTGCGGGGGTGGACCATGAGAACGCGGACCATCTCGGTGCTTGCCTGCGGCGTCTGGCTGCTGTCAACGAGCATCGCGGCTCAGAGCGGGTTCATCATGCTGGGGGTGCCCGTGCCGCGTGGGGATGCCGAAGCAGGTCGGCAGGCGTTTGGCGACCTCCGGTGCGTGACCTGCCACCAGGTCATCACCGAACCGGGCCTGCCGGCGCCGACATCCGCCAATCACGGTCCCGACCTGGGTGGCGTTCAGGCGGCGGCCTCGACGAGCCGACTCGCCACCTCGATTCTGGTCCCGTCTCACACCATCAGCCGTGGGATTGACGCAGACCGCCGACGACACATGCTCGACACCGGCAGCTCGGCAATGGGCGACTTCACAGACGTGATGACGATTCGGCAGCTCGTCGATCTCATCGCGTTCCTGCAGTCGCTCGACGACCGACCGTGACGGTCTGTTGTGGATACGCTGCAGCCTGCACAGCGGTTCAGAAGAGAGCGGAAGCCGTCGGATTGACGGCGTGAATCAACTTGACCACGTCGAGATAGACTGGCTCCACGCGCACATCGACGAACCCGGCTTGTCGGACATTGGACGGGGTATCCCGGTTCAGCTCCGGTCCCAGGCAGCGCGTCAGCGGCGTCATCAGATGCAGCATCAAACCGAATGGGAACCACCGACTCCCGGTGTGCTCGAACATCCCGATTGTCCCGCCCGGCTTAAGGACGCGGCGCAAGGTCCGGAGACCGTTGACCGGGTCGGGCACCGAACAGAAGGTGCAAGAGGTGAACACCTGGTCGAATGTAGCATCCGGGCAGTCGAGATCGTGTACGTCCTGCGGTCGCAGCTCGAGCCGCCCCTGATACCGCTCCGCCTTGGGACGAGCCTGCGCGATCATCTGGTCGCTGATGTCGATGGCGGTGATGTCGCGGTCAGGCGGAAAGAACTGGATGTCCTGACCGGTCCCGATCGCCAGAAACAACACCTTGCCCTCCATCGTAGAGAACAGACGGCGCTTCGAGGGTGCCCACCGCCATTCGGGACCATAGCCGTTCATCAGGTCGTAGCCCCACACGGCGTTGTCCCACTTCCGCTTGGTAGCAAGATCCATCCGAGGCTCCCAGGTCACTCAAAGAATTCAGAAGTCAGAAGGCAGAAGTCAGAAGAAGGTCAAGGGCGCTCAGCGAGTCTTCTGTCCATCTCGAACCGTCGAGGCGTACCCCGCACGCACATACGCGTTCAAACCATAGGTGGCAGCCAATACCGCCAGACCGACGAGGGCGCCGAGCGCGGCGGCGAACCCGCCAGAGACCGCGCCAATCGCGCTCAGCATGCCGACCACCATCCCAGATGCCATGCCGGTCGCCATCACCGGCAGCATCACTTCCGTGGCACCGAACGGCACCGACAGCAAGAGCGCGGCCGGCAGCGCGATGACGTCCCCAACGATCATCCCGAGCACCATCCCAAGCACCGCAGGCCATGCCTCACCGACAAGGGCTGCCAGCGCCAGCCCGACCAGCGCGCCGACGCCCGTGTTGCTCAGAAGATCGCCGAGGAGGAAATAGAGTCGCCGTTCCATGGTCTCCCTGGGGCACTCTACCCGATGCTAGACAGAGCCGGGAGTCTCCGGAACGGATATGATGAATCGTCTTCACCTGCCTGCCGTCTGTGGAAGGGGTACCGCATGCTTCGCCGCGTCACATTTCTGTCGCTCGCTCTGAGCATGAGCCTGACGCTTGGGACCGGCACGGCGCGCGCGCAGAACGAGCTGTTCCCCGACACCAAGGAGCGAGGCCGCGCCGCGGTCGAGTATGAGGACGACGCGATTCACGTCGTCGCCGCCTACTACTACTCGCAGCTCAACCACGACTCGCGATGGCTGCTGATCGAGGTGGCCGTGTCGAGCGAGGACCGGATGACGATTCACCGCGACGCTATCCGATTGATCACACCCGAGGGCGTGGAACTGACCCTGGCGGCGCAGGAGCGGTTCTCGCAGGACATGCCTCGGATACGCGAGCTCGTTCAGGGCGCTGCGCCCACGCGTCACGGTGTCGGGTCCTACTTCAGACGGCGGAACCGGAGTGAGGACTTCCACTTCTTCTCGCTCCCCGGAAGCTCGGTCGTCCGCGACGATTTCGTCGTCGACCGGTTCCGGGTCGCCTGGGGGGACCTATTCTTCGAATCGTCGACCGGGCTTTGGGAAGAGGGTACATACACCCTCGTCATCGAGCACGAAGGTGTGCGCGCCGCGGTGCCGATCGAGCTGGAATAGGCGATCGCTACAGGGCGATCGCAATGACGCAGTAGGCCCGGGCAGCCAGACAGCAGACCGCGCACACGGCACTGCATAGCAGCTTCATCATGGGTCAACTCTCCTGCGGTGTAGGACGACGCAATCCTTTGGATTGTTCCCGGGCGGCCCATCACCCAGTAAACGTCGACAGCGCAAGGCACGCGCTTCACGCCCGCAGGTGCGGCTCCAGCGCGGCAAACCGATGCTCGATCTCGTCGATTTCCGCTTGCGTAAAGCTGTACTCGCCGCGACGTGACACGAGGGTCTTGAACAGCCCACGCTTCCGCAGCACGTAGAGCCGGACCCCCGGTATCAGGCTGTCGAGGTTCAATATCTGCAGCAATTTGCCGTTCAGGTCCCGGACGTCGTCGTGTCGACCCTGCAAGTGCAGATCCCACATCCCGGCATAGATGTCTGCGTACATCACACCGCCGGTCATCACCCCATCGGTGCCCAGCCGCATCTCGTAGGCCCAGGCGCGCCCGAAGTTAGCGCCGAGGATGCTCGTGATCGGGTTGGGTCGGTGCTCCGCCAGGGCGAGCATACGCTCCTGAACCGGGGCATGCTCTTCCTTGATATAGCCGCACTGTGGAAACTCTCGCGCCAGCGAGACCAGGAACTCGACCGTCGGCACGACATCCGGCGCGCCACCGCTGGTCTGCACGAAGACTGGTCGGTCGGTGACGTCGCACAGGGCGGCATAGTAGCTCCGGAAGTCGTCCAGCGAGGTCGCCGTCGTCGGCGGAATCGCAATCATCGCGTCCGGCTCGAGCGACTCGGCCTTGCCGGCATACTCGAGCATGCCGGCGGTGTCGTCCGCCTGGACGCCGAGCACCAGCGCGGGCGGGCGCCCCCGGGCGGCACGCGCCAGCACCTCGAATCCCCGCAGCCGTTCCTCCTGGCTGAGGTAGCGCTGTTCGCTGGAGTTCTGCGGCCACACCAGCCCCTCGATCCCACACCGGTCGCAGAACTCGACCTCCGCAGCCAGACTCTCGTAGTCGACATCGCCGCCAGCGGTGTAGGGCGTGCTCAGAATCATGAACGCGCCACGCATCGGTTTCCCCTCGGCTGCGCTGACACGCAGCGTTGGGAACATCGCCGCCGATGCCAGTACCGTCAAACATTCTCGTCTGGTCACGGTGAGTCGCGGGTCTGCCATGTGCAGTCTCCTTCTGGGGTTCGACGCTACTCTACACCTCTCATATAGTGATGACCATCAGAAGCAGAACCGCGACATCCCGTCGCCACGGTATCGGAAACCTGCCTCACGGGGCAAAGCTCGAGCGTGCCTGGATCCCGATGTGGCCATCGCGGTTGGTGACCAGATACACCGCCTCGTAGCTGGACAGGGTTTCCCCCTGCCTGTTGAGCCGGCTGAACCGCACCGCCACGTTGACTCCGGCGCCACCCACTTGCACCGGCTCGGCCCAGTCGAGCCGCGTCTCGACCCACGCGCGCTGGCGGCCGCCCTGCGAGCCGTTCACGTAGTCCTCGGCGGTGTCCCACATCTCGACGGTCCCGTCGGCCACCCGCACGTGGGGATAGTTCAAGGTCGCGGCCCACCCGGCTGTGTCGATCGGGTCGTTGAGCGCCGTGACATACGCCTCGACTGCACCAACAGCGGCGCCGGCCGATTCGGCCAGCCGGGCGTCGGAAATGTCGGCGCGGCCCGCGGCAAACCGCGACTGGATGCCCCAGTGGTCGCCCTGCCTGGTCACAATGTAGGTGATGACCGTGGTCCGGATCGGCTCCCCGTCGACGTTGTAACGTGAGTAGTGACCGGCCAGGTGCGCCTTGTTTGGTCCCACCTGAAACACGTCGTATGAATCCCATTGGCTGCGATGCCATCCGGTCGCGATGGTTCGCTCGAAATTCACCCCTCGGGCGTAATCCTCCGGCGTGTGCGTCAGCCTGAACGGTCCGACCCCGGGCCGCACGTGGGGAAAGTGCAGGGACCGGGCCCAGGCCATGGGATCGCGAGTGTTCCAGGTCTCCAGATACCGGTCCGCGGCGCGAACAGCCTCCCGGACAACCCGCTCGCGTTCGACGGCCCGCACGGCATCACGGAACGCGTCCGGCGAGATACCGCCGACGCCCACAGGCTGGGCTGACACGACGCTCCAGGCGAGTGTCACCACCGCAGCTACCACAACCGCCACCCATACGACTTTGGCTCGGGTCATCCGCCACGTCCTCCTGGGCCACCCAGCCCACGCTCAGAGATACCGCGCCACTCTACCATCGACCCGGTCACGGAGTGTGCCACGCGTCAGAGTCTTGGGCTGAACGGAGAGCTCATCCTAGAATGGGGGGATGCACCATGACATCGAAGCGATTCAGGAGAAGATCCATGCCGAGAGCGCCTTTGTCAGCCGTCTCCTCGACGAAATGGGCCGGGTCATCGTCGGCCAGCGATACATGATCGAGCGGCTGCTCGTGGGGTTGCTCGCCGACGGTCACGTCCTGATGGAAGGGGTGCCCGAGCTGGCGAAGACGATGACCGTCCGGACCTTGGCAAGCGCGGTCGACACGACGTTTCGCCGGATCCAGTTCACGCCGGACCTGCTGCCGGCCGACCTGATCGGCACGCTCGTCTACGACCCGCAACACTCGGAGTTCAAGACGCGCAAAGGTCCGATTTTCGCCAACATCATCCTCGCCGACGAGATCAACCGGTCGCCGGCCAAGGTCCAGTCGGCGCTACTCGAGGCAATGCAGGAGCGCACCGTCACCATCGGTCACGCCACCTACGGGCTCGAAGCGCCGTTCCTGGTCCTCGCCACACAGAACCCGATCGAGCAGGAAGGCACCTACCCGTTGCCGGAGGCGCAGATCGACCGAGATCGCAGACCGCTGACGCAACCGCCCAGCCCGCTCCTCCTGCCCTACTGCTCGCGGAGCGCCACCATCGGGTCGACCCGGGTCGCCCGCCGGGCAGGAATCATGCTCGCGGCCAAACCGGCGACCACCAGCACGGCGGCCGCCGAGGCGAACGACGGTACGTCGAACGGGCTGACGCCGTACAGCACCACGGCCATCGAACGCGCCAGCAGGGCGGCCGAACCCAGCCCGACCACCACCCCGACGACGATCAGCAGCATGCTGTTCCGCACCACCAGCCCCAGGGTGTTGCCGACGTCGGCACCCAGCGCCATCCGCAGCCCGATCTCCCGCGTACGCTGACCGACCGAGTAGGAGAGCACCCCGTAGATACCCAGCACCGCGAGCAGCAACGCGCCAAGCGCGAAGGTACTGAGCAGGGTCGTGCTCAAACGCGGCAAGAAAACGGCGCGCGCCAACAACTGATCCATGGTACTGAGGTCGTAGATCGGCTGCTGCGCATCGACCGACCAGATCTCGCGCTGGATAGTGCTGGCAAACGACATCGGGTCTCGCTCGGTACGCGCCACCAGCGCCATGCTGTTGACCGGGCTCTGTCGCAGCGGGAGATACACCTGTTTCTTCGGCTCGCTGTCAAGACTCTGGCCTCGCACGTCGGCCACTACGCCCACGACCTCCTCGCGCCCATGCGGGTTCTCGATGAACTGACCAACCGGATCCCCATCGGGGAAGTAGCGCCGCGCCATCGTCTCGTTGATCACGGCGGTCCGCTGCGCCTCCTCCGTGTCGCGTTCATCGAGGAAACGCCCACTCCGCAACGGAATCTTCATCGTCTCGAAGTAGCCGGCCGCCACCATGATCACGTCGGCCCGCGGGTCCTCATCTTCTGGCGGGGGCTGGCCCTCGACGGTGAATGGGAGGGCACGCGCGATCCCCAGCGACTGCATCGGCAGCGACGACACGGCCGATGCCGACTCGACCCCGGGGGCCTGGCGCAGCCGCTCGATGACATCCTCGAAGAACTGCACGAGCTGATACCGCTCACGATATGTGATTTGCGGCAACAGCACCTGGGCGGTCATCACATTGTTGGCCTCGAACCCGGGATTCACCTCGAGGAGCCGCGAAAAGCTGCGCGTCATCAGGCCGGCGCCCACGAGCAACATCAGCGCCAGCGCCACTTCCACCACAACCAGCCCATTCAGGAGCCGCCGGGCGGCGAAGCTGCCGGTGGTGCCGGTCGACTCGCTCAGGTTCTCGCGCAGGTGCGAACGCGACGCATGCAGCGCCGGCACCAGCCCAAAGCCGATCGCGACGACGATCGACACGCAGGTGGTAAACAGCAACACGCCGCCGTCGAGCTGAATCTGCTCCATGCGGGGCAGCCGCCCCTCGGGTAGCGCGGCCAGCAAGCGCAGACCGCCGACGGCGACCAGCAGGCCCAGGACACCACCGGACGCGGCAAGCACCAGACTCTCGGCCAGAATGGGTCGCGCCACCTCCCAGCGACCCGCTCCCAGCGCGCCCCGCACCGCGATCTCGCGGCGCCGGCTGGAAAGCCGCGCGAGCAGCAGATTGGCCATGTTGGCGCAGACGATGAGCAGAAGGAAGCCGACCGCACCCATCAGCACGAACAGCGCCGGCCGCGCGGCCGCCACCAATTGCTCGTGCGCGGCGACCAGGCGAACGCCCCAGCCTTCGTTCGACTGCGGGTATTCGGCGGCGATCCGCGCGGCGACAACATTCAGCTCTTGCTGCGCCTGCGTGGCGCTGGTCCCCGAGGTCATCCGCCCGACGACCAGCAACGAGCGCGAGCGGCGCGAGCTCCCGTGCGCATCGTTGGGATTGAACGCCAGCGGCGTCCACAGCTCGACATCCTCGCTGGTGGGAAACTCGAACCCGGGAGGCATGATGCCGACGACCGTGAACGGCTGCGCGTCGAGCTCGATTGCCGTGCCGACGAGCCCCGACCGACCACCAAGCGTCCGCTCCCAGAACCCGTGGCTGAGCACCACCACCTGGTCTGCGCCCCAGGTCGCCTCGTCGGCCACGAACGTGCGGCCGACGCGCGCGGTGGCCCGCAGCACATCGAACAGCTCCGGGGTGGCTCGCACGCCGGGCACCGTCCGCGGGTCGCCGGTGCCCTTGTAGCTGAAGTCGGCGTGCCGGTAGGCGGCCATCGTGCCAATCGTGCGCACCTCGCTCTGCCAGTCCAGGTAAGTCGGGATAGAGACCTGCCCGAGCGTCCCCTCCGGGTTGCTCTCCCAGAGCACGACAATCTCCTCGGGGTCCTGATAGGGCAGCGGATTGAGCAGCACCGCCTTCACCACGCTGAAGATCGCCGTGTTGGCGCCAATCCCCAGCGTCAGTGTCAGTACGGCGATCAGCACGAAAGTCGGCTGGCGCCGGAGCGCGCGAATCGCGTAGCGGAAATCGGCCAGTACGTTGCTCATTGTCACTTTCTCTCTGGGTCCGTTGATTCTGGAGGATCACCTTGGGCAAGTCAACCGGAGGCGCACCTGGTGCGGTATCGTCACGACATGAGGGCCGGACAAGCCGCCTCGCATCTCATCGGAATCACCGGCGGCTCAGGGTCCGGCAAGACCACGCTTGCCCATGCGCTGGCCACAGCGCTCGTCGACGCAGTCGTCCTCTCGATGGACGCCTACTATCTGGACCTCGCCCACCTGGACAGGACGGCGCGCGAGAACTGGAACTTCGACGCGCCGGAGGCCTTCGACTGGGATCCGTTCGTCGCAGACCTGCGGGCACTGCGCCGGGGCGAGTCGATCCAGTGCCCTATTTACGACTTCGCCACGCACACCCGTCGACCGGACGTGGAGCCGGTCCAGGCGCCAGGGTTCCTGATCGTCGAGGGGTTGCTGGTGTTGCACCACCCCGACGTCCGGATGCTGCTCGACACCACCGTGTTCCTGGAGGTCGACGAGCGGACCGCGGTCGACCGACGCGTGGCCCGCGATCGCCGCGAACGCGGCCGGCACCCGGACACCGTCAAGACGCAGTATGCGCGCGACGTCCTGCCGATGTTCGAGCGCCACGTGCAACCGACCGCCCGCTGGGCCGAGCTGACGCTGTCTGGCACCGACCCGGTCGAGACCAGTGTGCAGCGACTGCTCGAACAGATCGGCAAGCTCGGCAATCGCATCAGGGCTTGAACGGTGCGCCAATCGCTCAGTCGCTCAGCGCGTAGGGTGTCTCGAGCCGGTGGTCCGGATGCGCGTCCAGGTAGGCGACGATCCGATCGTCCCGGGTCGTTGCCGCAGCGATGAACGAGACGGCCGCGGTCAGCCGATCATCCGGCTGCGCGCAACTCAGCCGCAGGAACCCTGCGCCTGCGGCGCCGAAGCACTCCCCACCCAAACAGGCGACGCCGAGTCGCTCATCAGCCCCTTCCAACAGATACATCGCCAGGCCGTGTGACGTGATGCCGTGCCGGTTGCAGATTTCCGCCACCGACGGGAACACGTAGAAGGTGCCGCCCGGCATGAGACAGGTGACGCCGTCTATCGTGTTCACGCCTCGCACCAACAGCTCGACCTTGCGGTGAAATTCCTTCATCCGGTCGTCCCGGTACTGCCGGTCGTGCTGGAGCGCGGCAACACCGGCCAGCTGCGTAAACGGCGCCACGCATGACAAGGCCGTGTTGGTCAGCAGGTCGAAAACCTGCACCGTCTCGGGACTCGACACCGCATACCCGAGTCTCCAGCCGCTCATGCTGAAGGATTTACTGAAGGTATAGGCGGCGACCGTCTGCTCGAGCATGCCCGGCTGCGCCAGCAGCGACTGGTGCCTACCTTCCCACACCATGCAGTCGTACGGCTCGTCGCTGAAAACAGCCACGTCACGCCCGCGCACCAGGTCGGCGAGCCCGCGCAGGTCGTCCCCGGTCGCCACACCACCGGTCGGATTGTGGGGACTGTTCAGGAAGATCGCCTTGGCCCTGCTGTCCTCATCGAGAAATCGCCGCACATCACCGACATTGGGCCGGAACGCGTGCGACGCGCGCAGGCTTGACAGCACCATCCGTGCACCCCGCCTGGCGATGTTCGCCGCATAGGTCGGAAAGTACGGGCTGAAGACCAGGACGCCGTCTTCTGGCTCGAGAAACGCCTCGCAGAACAGCTGCTCGAAGGTCTTTGCGCCCGGTCCCGCAACGACGTGTTTTGCGGTCACCTCGAAACCGTGTTCCTCGGTGACGTAGGCAGCTGCCGCCGCGCGAAACTCCGGCAATCCCACCGAAGGCCCATAGGTGGTGCGGCCGTCACGGATCGCCTGGATCCCAGCCTCGACTGCTCCGTCCGGCGTCGCAAACGGGCTGTCGCCGATCTCCAGCTCGATGACCTCCTTCCCGGCGGCAATGAGCTGCCGGGCGACTGCGAGCACGGTGAAGGCGCTTTCGGGCTGGATTGACGTGGAGAAGCGAGTGTAGGACGGCGGCATCGATGGGACTCCTTTCGCGAAGGGGATCGTACCCGTCTTCGCACCGTTGGCGCTACAGTGACCAGCTTTTGACCTGACATCGGTGGGACAAGGCATCAGCCTTGCCGTGTGGGCCGGACGGCCTGCGCCACGAAGAAGGATCGGCGCCGGCTGCAAGAAGCCGGCGCGGAACCGTTCTGAGGAAAGGAGGTAGCGTGAGGATGAGACAGATTCGGTCATCACCGCCGGTGGCGACCGGGAACGTCTGGGTGTCACCCGGGCAGTGGGGGCAGCCTGGCGTTTTTCGCCGTCCTGCTGGCTGGCCTGGGAGGACTGGTGGTGCACCGGGCCGCACGAAGCGATGTGACCTGCGTCTTTCTTGGCTTCCACACGCTGCTCGTCTTCGCGCTGACACGAAAGGGACGGGTCGAGACACGGAACTACCGAACGGTGAAGCTACCGACCGGAATGGATCTTCCGGTCTTCTTGAAAGACCGCGACGAATTCGCCACTCTCTACCAGGCGATGTTCACCCGGCAGGAGACCGCCGATCGGTCCAACATCCAGGGCCGCTATATGCTACGCCAGCCCTGGGAAGGTGGTGGGAGCTGCGCCGAGGTGGCGCAGTATCGGCAAGCGCTCGCCGCGCGCCGGGGAGCGCGAAGCGCAGACGCTGGTCTCGTTGACTGGCTGGGACCTGCGGACTATCCGCACGAAGATGGGGCTGGGCGGCACGCCGCCAGAAGGCGACGAGCCCGGCTGGTGACAGCGGCTCTGGAAGCGCTAGCAGTCGCTTCGGTCGTCCGGACTTACGGCGCGGGTGACCATGCCAGGCGTCATCGGTGGCGCCCCGGGAGCCACGGTGAAGGCCGGAAACCGTCTCCGGGTGCGTTCGCCATCTCTGGGCTCGAGCCCGCGACGGGCCAGACGCGACATGATCTCGCCGACGCTGACGCCCTCGTCGGCGGCGATACACCATGCCGCCTCCAACACATCGTCGTCAATCTTCAACGTCGTGCGCACAAGTCGAGCATAGCGACGGCGTGACGGACGGCCAGGGTCCTGTGGCGGCATGTCGGTCGTCGTCCTTTCAGCCGGAACGAAAGCAGGAGACGTGCCGGAGCCGGGAGCCCTGGATTCAGCCACTTCGCCGGTGGGCGAGCCGTCAGGATCGGCGGTTTCTTCACACCCGCACACGCCGTAGAGTCTCAGTTCTCGCCATGTGAGCGCGGCAACTAGCGGCGGAGCCGATTGACAAGCAACCTCCCCGTTCATAGGCTGACACCAGACTCTGCGGAAAGTGATGGACCGGACCGGGAGGAACCTGTGACACGAGCGACAACGACCCGTCTCTCGCTGTTGTGCGTGTGTGCGATCGTCACCCTAACCGCCTGCACACCGGCTGGCTCAACTGAATTCGCGCTCGGCGACGGCGGTGACTATCTCGACGCCGAGCTGCGGACGGCGGTCGAGGAACTGCAGTCGGACGTAGCTACGGCACCGACCGACGAGACCACCGTCGCCGAGCGCGCGCGGGTGATTGCCGACTGGGCCGACGCCTATGCCCTGGCCGGCGGCGAGGTAGGACTCGAGGGGCCACGTGTGCGACTGCGGGCCACGTTGCCACCGTCAGGCCCCGCGGCGAGGCGCGCCTCGGCCGACGTGGACCGTCTGGTGCGCGAGTTCACGTTGCGCGACGAAGCCGGAGCCCTCGGTGCGCTCGAGGCCGAGTCGCTCGGGCCATTCGAGGCGCGCAGTTACGCCACATTGCGGCAGACCTGGACCGCCGGCACCCGCGGCGTGCCAACCGGCGGCGGGTTCTGGGTGGCGCGGCACTTCAATGCCAACTTTGGACCGTTCCAGACCAACGACCCGGCCGGAGAGGGTTACGTCACGCTTGCCACGAGCGACGGCGATGCGGTCTTCAGCGTCGACGAGATCATGGCGTCTGGACCCCACGGCGGCTTCCGGGCGCCACAGCCCGCCCTCGTCTTCCGCCTGACCACGGGCGAGCTGAGCCCGGGCGAGTCGGTCACCATTACCTACGGCGACACCGGAGGCGGCGGACCTGGACTGCAAATCCCCAGCACGTCCAGCGCGCGAATGCCGTTGCCGCTCTATGTCGATCTCGACGGCTCGCGCGAGTGGCGGCCGCTGCCGATCCAGCCGTTTGTCGTCGCCGGCACCGCGGTGGCCGGCGTGCACGGCTTCGCGCCGAGCGTCGTCGAGCCGGGCGAGACGTTCGAGCTGTCGGTGCGCGCCGAAGACCGGTTCTTCAACCGCGCGACCGGCACAATTCCGGCATTCGACGTGCTGGTCAACGGCGAGGCGATCGTGTCGACACCGGCCGGCGACGAACCAATCACTGTGCTCGAGCTGTCGCTGCCGGAGCCGGGAGCGCACTTCATCACGCTCCGGTCCGAGGACGGCGCGATTGCTGGCGAAGCCAACCCTATCCTGGTCTCTGCCGACCCGGAGCAGCGTATCTACTGGGGCGAGACCCACGCCCACTCCGGGCAGGCCGAGGGCATCGGCACGATGGAGTTCTTCATGCGCTTCGCGCGGGACGACGCGCGACTCGACTTCGTGACCCATTCCGAGCACGACGTCTGGCTCGACGCCGGCGAATGGGAGCAGATGAGAGAGACGAGCGCCACCTTCGACGACCCGGGACGGTTCATCCCCTATCTGGGATGGGAGTGGACGCGGAACCGGCGGCAGGGTGGACATCACAACGTGTTGTTCCGGACAGTGGGCGACCAGCAACTGGTCTCCGGTTTGCGGTTCCCGACGCTCTCGCAGCTCTACCAGGAGCTGCAGATTCGCTTCGACCCGGACGAGGTGCTGGTGATTCCACACGCGCACCAGCCGGGCGATTACCGACAGTCGGACCCACTCCTCGAACCGCTCGTCGAGATGATGTCGATGCATGGCACCTTCGAGTGGTTCATGCGGGCCTACCTGTCACGTGGACATCAGGTAGGGCTGATAGCCGCCTCGGACGACCATCTGTCGCATCCAGGCTATTCGGCCCCGAATCGAAACAGCCTGGCGCAGCGTGGCGGGCTGGCAGCCGTCATGGCGCCGGAACGGTCACGCGACGCGATCTTCGACGCGATGAAGACACGCCATACCTATGCCACCACCGGCGACCGGATCATTCTCGACATGCGGGTGAACGACACGGCCATGGGGCAACGCGCGCCATTCGCCGAGCGCCGAGACGTGACCGGCCGAGTCATCGGCACGGCGCCGCTCGAGTCGATCGTGCTCTACAAGAACGACGAGGTGCTGTGGGAGCAGGACTATCTGATGGACATGGGTGCCAGCTCGACAGAGGAGCTGCTACTGTCGTTCCACTCGGACGCGACGCCGTATCACGTTGGTGACGCCCCGCGGGGCTGGCGGCACTGGCGCGGCACACTGACCGTGGAGGGCGCCCAGCTCGAAGCCATCAGCGCGACCGACCACGTCAACCCCAGCACCCAGCAACTCACGCACGACGGAAGCACCGCTCAGTTCGCCACAAACACGCGAGGCGACACCAGCTCGTTGCGCCTGACGCTGGCGAACGTGCAACCGGATGCCGTGATCGCGCTCGAGCTCGAGGAGGCGATGGAAACCGGGTCGGGTCCCCCATCAGACCGCGTGCATCAAGTGATCGACGCCAGCCAGGCCCGGCTTCGCTTGCGTGACATGCGCGACGGCGCGCTCGAGCAACCAATGCCGACCGAGGGCTACGCCGATGGAATGGTGCTGCGCCGGATCGTCACCGATGGGCCACGCGACGTCCGCTTCAACTTTACCGACGTCAACGACCCGCGACAGGGCGACTACTACTACGTACGGGTTCGCCAGGCGAACGACGCCCAGGCCTGGTCGTCTCCGGTGTGGATCGGCGGGTACCCCAGTCGATAGATCTCGGCGTTACTTCCGCAGCCTGCTTAGGCGGCCACCGGGGTCACGGCGGCCGCCCGCCCGGGCGCGCACGGCGCGCCCCGCGTGGCGGCGTGGGGCGATGGGGCCCCACTAGCCCCGCCTCTTAGGTAGGATCTTTAGAACTGCTTTGTTTTAAGAGCTTTACAGTGTTCACCGGGGTCTGGTTGCTAGAATTGGTGTTGCGACGACCACTCAAGCAACGGAGGCCCCCGATGAACAGACGCCAGTTTACCAAGTTCT